>Ga0224514_10000117_pt1 | contig 27352 bp, 17 predicted proteins | sample SF_May12_sed_USG_3_FD_169107 | JGI IMG/M metagenome (GOLD analysis project Ga0224514, IMG submission 169107) | Sediment microbial communities from San Francisco Bay, California, United States - SF_May12_sed_USGS_24 | ecosystem: Environmental > Aquatic > Marine > Sediment | place: USA... | reverse complement strand
GTCTTCAGCAACGGGCGCTTCCTCAACCGTCGGTTCTTCTTCAGGTACCGACACATCTTCACCAGGGGAAACATCCACAGGCGCAGGCAAATCGTCAAAAGGTGACAAACCTTGAGAAGTGGATTTGTCAACAGGTTCAGGCACTTCAACAGGTTCAGGCACTTCAACAGGTTCAGGCACTTCAACAGGTTCAGGCACTTCAACAGGTTCAGGCACTTCAACGGGTGCAGGCACTTCAACGGGTGCGGGCACTTCAACAGGAGCGGGCACTTCAACGGGTGCGGGCACTTCAACAGGAGCAGGCACTTCAACAGGAGCGGGCACTTCAACAGGAGCGGGCACTTCAACAGGAGCGGGCACTTCAACAGGAGCGGGCACTTCAACGGGTGCAGGCACTTCAACAGGAGCAGGCACTTCAACGGGTTCAGGCACTTCAACGGGTTCAGGCACTTCAACGGGAGCGGGCACTTCAACGGGAGCGGGCACTTCAACAGGAGCGGGCACTTCAACAGGAGCGGGCACTTCGGCAGGTGCAGGTACTCCGGCAGGTATGCCAACCTCTTTGAGAGCCGCCTCTCCACTTACCACCAAAGGCTCACTTTTACCCTTAGCCGCCGTTTCTTTATCCAGGAAGTTTATTACAATCTCTTCAGCTTTACCGTAGATAAAAGCAACCTGAGCAACACCATCACTAAATTGTGAAGGCTCTATGACCTTAGGTGTTATTTCTCCATTCCCGGAGACAGTAACATTGACACCTTTTCCTCTATTTGAATAATCTTTAACAACATTATCATAGGCATCAACAGCGGTAACACTAACGCTAAACTCTTCACCGACCATGGCAAGCTGCGGTGAGAAAACCACAAAGTGATCAGTTTTAGCCGGCCTGACTTTGACAGTTTTACTTTTTCCACTTATTTTTCCTGTAATGTCTTTCACCACCAGCGTTAGTGCACCGGATTTCAAATGTGTTACAGGAACAGTGGCAACACCATTAACAAAGCTCTTTGCTTCGATATTGATCCTGTCTGTTTCACTTGCGCTGCTTAGTATCAGCTGAGCTGCAGCGCCTGCTTCGCCATAGTTTTCAATAACTTTACCCTTCGCATCAAGGGCCTGAACCTGGACACTAAATTCCTCACCACATAAGACGTCCACCGGAGGGGTAAGGGTAAAACTATCCAGTGGAGAAACCAGCTTTGCAACGGCCGTTGCTCCAGCAGAACCAATTCTGGAAACAACTTTCATTTCCTGGGGTTCTTCAAAAAAGCTTCCTCCCGAATAAACAACGATATCAACTCTTCTTTCCTTCTTTCTTATCGTTTCAATAGAAGTCCCCTCCTCCGCAACAAAGGGCCTTGTTTGACCGAAACCGGTCATATAGAAAGCTACTTTCAACTCGGGATACTTTCCTGACAGATAGAGCTTAACAGACTGGGCTCTTTGAATCGAAAGGAGTATAGCCGATTTCTTCTCGCGGGAAGATTCAGCATAACCTTCAAGCCTGACAATAAAATGGCCTTTTAGCGCAATCAGAGACCGGGCAACCTTATCGAGTTTTTTCATCGCCCTCGTATCAAGTTCGGCCTCTCTTAAAGCGAAATACACACTGCCTACGACATTGCCATTTTTAATTGCTTTATTTAACGCATCAATGCCTTCTTCTTTTTCCTCCGCAAACAGAGAGGGAGTAATGCAAAAAAGAGGTATTATCAGGAGGGAGATAAAAAAAATTATCTTAGTTAACAACCGCATCATCCAGATCATTCCTCAGGAGGCTCTATTTATTGGGGACAACAAGGAGAACATCAACCCTGCGGTTAAGGCTCCTTCCCTCTGGAGTTTCATTACCGGCAATAGGCTTTCCTTCGCCGTAGCCCTCAATAAAAACTCTCTCAGGAGGAATACCATACTTACCGATCATCGCCTCGGCAACGGCAGAAGCCCTTTGCAGTGAAAGCTTTTCATTATATACGGCAGATCCTATACTATCTGTATGTCCCTCAATTTTAAGAAAGAAACTTTCTTTATCTTCGGGCAATTCACGGGCAATAAGACCAATGGATTGCAATGATTCAGGCCTGACAGTCCAGCTATTGGTGTCAAACATCAGTTCGGGAAGTCTGAACTTCCTCATTGTTTTCCCTTTAACCGGCTTAACCGGCTCAAGGACATCAACACTGGGCACTCCGGCAGGAACAGCAGGAGGCAGAGCGACAGGAGGCAACAGGACCGCTTCCTCTTTCCCCGTAAGGGGTACCTCAAGAGCAGCTACACCGGCAACCTCAGGGGCAGCGGGAACAGGTACGGGGGCAAGAGGAACAGGCGCCCTGAATTCAACACCTATCTCTTCACGTCGGGCAGTTATCATTTTTGGTAAAAGAGGAATAGGCGGCTTACCTTTTGGTTTTTCAACTTCTGCAATAATTGGCTTCGGTGGTTTTGGAACAGGTACAATGTACTCCCCCAGGCCGCCGCATGTAGAAATCCCTGCAATAATCCTCTGCTCGGCAAAAGCATCACTCTGATAAAAATCTACTCCACCTGTAAAAGTCAGGTATGGAGTAATATAAACCTGGAATCCCGGTGTATATCTCATTGTACTATCTTCATCAGGGACCTGCCCCGACCGCCATTCCATTTCCAGGAAGAGCCTGTACCTGGGATGAAATGAAGTATCGAGTGCGCCATTGACAAAGGTTTCATTTTCGTAAGTTAATGTATCCGCTTCATGATACCCCATATTCAGATGAAGTTTTACATACTTTCCTCTCACCCCCAAAAGGAGTTTACCTTCATAGTCCGTTTTACCCGATTTATCGGGATCAGTGGATTGCGGTTTAAGCATTGCTCCTGAAATAGCGAGCTTATAGCTGGACCGGTTAGTGCCAAAAATCCGCTGTTTAAATCCTATGTTTGTGTATCCCCTGGGATCATTATTCGTATCGCTGTTAAAAAGAAGGCTCGGATAAGAAATATTTATTTCGAGGTCTTTTGACATGCCGAAAGTCAGAGAGGCAGGCATCAGACTATTTTTGCCGCCATCTTTATCTTTGGAGAGGTTTCCCCAAAGGCCAAGGCAAAGGTTCCCGTTACCAATGGTTTCACAAGAAGCTACGGAAAGAAGCCCCGTCTCTCCATATTGGTTTGTCGAGGAAAAGGCATGGGGAACCGGCAGCGCAAGGGTCAATAATAAGAAAAAGGCTATAACAGATCTATTCAACGAAAGAATTCCTGTTTTCTATGACTTTACTAAAAATATTAAGTCTGGTAATCCTTCATGTAGTCGATATAATTCATTGCCGACTTTTTTATTCTTTTAACTTCCTCATCGGTCAGTTCTCGTGCCGGCCTGGCAGGAACACCGACAACCAGTGTTCCCGGTTCTACATTCATACCTTCCGTAACAAGCGCGCCTGCCCCGACAATAGAATCTTCACCAACCCGGGCACCGTCAAGCACAATAGACCCCATTCCCAGAAGGCACCTGTCTTTTATAGTGCAGCCATGAAGCGTAACATTATGACCAATGGTTACATCATTGCCAATAACCAGAGGATGCGTTCCCTTCGTTACGTGAAGGACACAATTATCCTGAACATTGGTCCTGTTTCCAATACGGATGTAGTTTACATCACCGCGAATTGTCGCATTAAACCACACGCTCGATTCCTTACCGAGAACAACATCACCGATAATCTGCGCACTCTCTTCGACAAATACGCTTTCATGAATTTGAGGTAATATATCTTTGTATTTTCGTATCATAACAAAAAAAGAAGCTTTACAAATACAAAAAAATCACTTTTTCAGGTCTCTAACCTCTCAGAAAAGTAATCAACAGTCTTTTCAAGCCCCTTTTTCAGCTTGATTTCAGGTTTCCAGGCGAGCTTATCCATGGCAAGTGAAATATCGGGCTGCCGCTGCGTCGGATCATCCTGGGGCAAGGGTTTATATATTAACTTCGACTTTGATCCCGTTATTCTCTTCACCTCATCTGCAAGTTCGATCATGGTAAATTCATCAGGGTTTCCCAGGTTAACAGGCCCTGTAAAATCCTGGCATTCCATCATCTTCATCATTCCTTCAACAAGATCATCAACATAACAAAAAGACCTTGTCTGCGTACCATCACCATAGATAGTAATATTCTCACCTCTAAGCGCCTGCATTATAAAATTAGAAACGACCCGGCCATCATTCTCTGCCATTCTGGGGCCATAAGTATTAAAAATTCTGACAATCTTTATGTCTACCCTGTTCTGCCTGTAATAGTCAACCATAAGGGTTTCAGCCACCCGCTTGCCTTCATCATAACAGCTTCTTGGCCCTATGCAATTCACATTTCCCCAATACTCTTCCTTTTGAGGATGCACTTTAGGGTCTCCATAGACCTCTGATGTTGAAGCCTGTAATATTCTTGCGCTTACTCTTTTTGCAAGGCCCAGCATATTGATGGTACCCATGACGGAGGTTTTAGTCGTTTTTACCGGATTATACTGGTAATGAACAGGTGATGCAGGGCAGGCAAGGTTATAGATCCGATCCACTTCGAGGAGAATGGGCTCGATAATGTCATGCCTGATGAGTTCGAAATTATGGTTATCCATAAGGTGAGTAATATTTTCCTTTGAACCGGTAAAAAAATTATCGAGACAAAGAACATCATGCCCTTCATTAAGCAATCTTTCGCAAAGATGGCTTCCTATAAATCCGGCGCCTCCCGTAACGAGAACTCTCAAACCTTCCTCCCGACAGCAAAGTACTCAAAGCCCAGCTTTTTCATTTCCCTGGGATTATAGATATTCCTGCCATCAAATATGACCGGCTTTTTCATGAGTGATTTTATACGATCAAAATTAGGCCTCCTGAACTCATTCCATTCCGTAACTATTAACAGGGCATCTGCACCTTCAAGTGCATCGTAATTGATATCTCTGTACTCTATTCGGTCATTAAATATATGCCTTGCTTCACCCATTGCCACAGGATCATGGGCAACGATATTAGCGCCCATATCAAGCAGTTTATTAATAATAACAATAGAAGGGGCCTCCCGCATATCATCGGTTCTCGGTTTAAAAGAGAGTCCCCAAAGGGCAAAGGTCTTGCCTTTAACATTCTTTTCTCCACAATAATAATTGGTGATTTTCTCGACCAAAACACCTTTTTGAATTTCATTTACTCTTTCGACAGCATCGAGAATTTTGAAATCATAATCATTTTCGGCAGCCGTTTTACACAGGGCCTTTACATCTTTTGGAAAACAAGAACCACCATAACCAATCCCGGCAAAAAGAAAGGAATGCCCTATCCTGCTGTCAGAACCAATTCCCTTTCTTACGCTGTTTACATCAGCGCCAACTTTTTCACAAAGATTGGCTATTTCATTCATAAAGGAAATCCTGACAGCCAGCTTTGCATTGGCTGCATACTTCGTCATTTCAGCGCTTCTCACATCCATAATAAGAATGGGATTATCGGTCCTTACAAAAGGCTCATAAAGCTCTTTCATAATTTCTTCCGCATCAGTACCGTCATCAACACCAATGACCACCCGATCGGGTTTCATAAAATCATCGATGGCCGCGCCCTCTTTAAGAAACTCGGGATTTGAAACGACACCAAAACCATAGCCGGCGCCTCTTTTTTTCAGCTCACCGGCAACAGCTTCCCTGACTTTATCAGCCGTCCCTACGGGCACAGTACTTTTATCGACAATCACTTTGTAGCCATTCATATTTCGGCCAATGTCTCTTGCAACACCAAGAACATACTGCAAATCAGCAGAGCCATCCTCCCCGGGAGGCGTACCGACGGCAATAAAACAAACAAGGGATTTTTCGACGGCACTTTTAACATCTGTTGTAAAAGTCAATCTTTTTTCTTCTACGTTTCTTTTTATCAATTCTTCAAGGCCCGGTTCATAAATAGGAACAATCCCCTTATTCAGGTTTTCAATCTTACTTTCATCAATGTCGACGCAGATTACATCATTACCGGAATCAGCAAAACATGCTCCTGCCACAAGGCCGACATATCCACTACCTACGACACATACGTCCATCAAAAAAACTCCTTCAAATCCGATTTAATTAATTCAAGGCAGAAAAAAAGCTGTCACATACTACTTTATACAGCGTTAATAATCAAGGTCTTATTGGCTGAAAGAGTTATTCCGACAAGGGATAACGACCCATGTGTCACCATCCTGATTCCTGTTCAGTCAAAAAAAAGTAAGAAAAGGAAAATAACTCAAAGAGGACGATGGAAAAGAAAAAAAGAAGAAAACAGCGCCGTAAAAAATCTTATGAGAAAGGATAATCAATAGAGGAAAAGAGAGCTAACTCCTGTACTCTGCATTTATTCTTATATAATCATGGGTTAGATCACAGGTCCATATTCTTGATTCATGGGGACCAAGGTTAATATCTATAAGCAGTGAAAATTCATCCTTTTTCATCGCTTGAGTGGCCTTTTTTTCCGCCTCCTCACCAGTGAAGAGGCCGCCTTTTACGATCTGCACATTATCAAAGTAGATATCCAGTCTGCTCTCATCAAGCACGATACCGGAACCTCCAAGAGCCCCTGCAATGCGCCCCCAGTTAGCATCTTCACCGTAAAAAGCAGTTTTTACAAGGGGAGAGTTGGCAATCTTGACAGCCGCTTTCCTTGCATCTTCCCGCCGGTCAGCGCCCCTGACCACAACTTCAATAAGCTTGGTCGCCCCTTCCCCATCCTTAACAATCATCCTGGCCAGTTCTACCATTACCTCTTCCATCATGGAGAGAAACTTGAGATGCCCCACCTCCCCCTCAACAATTTCAATACCGCTTTCACCTGAGGCAAGCGCAATTACCGTATCATTGGTACTCATATCGCCGTCAACAGTGATACAATTAAAACTCACATCCGTCGCCACTTTCAGTGCATGGGAAAGCATACCTGAATCTATATCGGCATCGGTCATGACATAGGCAAGCATGGTAGCCATATCGGGCGATATCATTCCTGCTCCCTTTGCCACACCGGCAACAGTAACCTCTTTTCCAGCAATTACGTCAGTGACGGAATGCATTTTAGGAAAAGAGTCTGTCGTCATAATAGCCTCAGCAAAAGTTTCCCCTCCTTCGCCGAGAGACGAAACAAGCTCCGGCACAGCGCTTTCAATTTTATTAACAGGCAGTCTCTGGCCGATAACACCTGTCGAGGAAAGAAGAACATCTTCTTCTGAAATTCCCAGACTTTTCGCAACACTCCCGGCAGTTGATTTCGCATCCTCAAGTCCCTGCTCTCCCGTACAGGCATTGGCATTGCCGCTATTGACGATAACAGCACGTGCAATCCCCTTTTTGATCCTCTCCTGATCGAGAATAACGGGAGCAGCCTTTACCTTTGATGTGGTAAAAACAGCTGCTGCCGACAGGGGTTTGTCCGATACTATGAGGGCAAGGTCCTTTTTCCCTTCCCCTTTAATACCGGCCGAAATGCCTGAAAATTTAAATCCACTTACCTTTAACATTTATGCCTGATCCATTCCTTTAAATAAAGCAGCAGACTCTATCTGCCGCAGCACTTCTTGTATTTCTTGCCGCTGCCGCAGGGACAGGGGTCATTTCTTCCCACCTTGTCGCCCTCTCTCCTGACAGTCTCTCTTTCCCGGGGTTCTCCGCCTCCGCGACCAAGAAACATTTTCTGTTCCTCTCTCTCTTCAAGAAAAGATGCATCTTCTTCTCTCGCTATCTGGACGGCAAAGAGTTTCTGGATAACATCATAATAAACCCTTCCCATCATATCCATGAACATCTGGTACCCTTCACGCTTGTATTCCTGCTTGGGGTCCTTCTGTCCATAGCCTCTCAGCCCTATCCCCTCTTTCAGGTAGTCCATGGCAAGGAGATGTTCCTTCCAGAGTGTATCGATGGTCTGAAGCATGAGCACCTTTTCAATATGTCTCATGAGCGGTTCACCGATTTCTTCCTCTTTTCTCTCATAGGCTTTCTTTACCTGATCAAGAATCGATTGTCTTAGTTCTTCAATTTTATCCTTTACCAGAAGACTTTCGGGAACATCAATGATAATCCTGAACTGTTCCTTGAATGATTCCTTAAGGGCATTAATATCCCATTCGTCGGAAGGCGTCCTTTCATCGACATAGGCATTAAAAGTTTCATCCACACTTTCAACAATAATATCGGTAATAGAATCTTTAATATCCTCGCCTTTGAGCAGTTCCCTTCTCCTGCCGTAAATAACGGAACGCTGCTGGTTCATAACGTCATCATATTCAAGAAGATGCTTTCTTATATCGAAGTTATGGCCTTCCACCTTCTTCTGTGCATTCTCTATGGCTCTTGAAATAAGGCCATGCTCAATAGGTTCCCCCTCTTCCATACCCAGTTTGTTCATAATCATGGAAATTCGCTCGGAACCGAAGATTCTCAAAAGGTCATCTTCCAGTGAGAGAAAAAAACGGGATGAGCCGGGGTCGCCCTGTCGTCCCGAACGGCCTCTCAACTGGTTATCTATCCTCCGGCTCTCATGACGTTCCGTACCAAGAATATGAAGACCGCCTGCAGCCAGGACCTCCTCTTTTTCTGCCTGGCATTGAGCCGTCATCTTTTCAAAAACCTGTCTATACTCCTCGCTCTCCTTGTCAGACACCTGGTCCGCCGCCAGGAATTCCGGATTTCCACCGAGCACAATATCCGTTCCTCGTCCCGCCATATTTGTAGAAAGAGTAACGCTCCCTTTTCTGCCGGCCTGGGCAACAATCATCGCTTCGCCTGCATGGTTTTTTGCGTTGAGAACATTGTGTTTTATACCGTTCTTTTTAAGAAGTTCACTAAGATGCTCCGATTTTTCAATGGATATGGTACCCACGAGAACAGGTTGGCCCTTTTCATTAAGTTCCCTGATTTCCTCCATGACGGCATTAAACTTTTCTCTCTCCGTCTTGTATATGACATCGTTGAGATTTTTTCTCGCCATTGGTTTATTGGTAGGAACAACCACTACATCGAGCGAATAGATCTTACTGAACTCCTCCACTTCTGTTTCCGCCGTTCCCGTCATGCCGGACAGCTTGTTATACATCCTGAAGTAGTTCTGGAAGGTGATAGAGGCAAGGGTCTGATTCTCGTTTTCTATCTTTACCCCCTCTTTTGCTTCCAGGGCCTGGTGAAGACCGTCACTGTAACGCCTCCCCGGCATGAGTCTTCCCGTAAATTCATCAACGATCATTACCTCGTTGTCCCTGACGACATAGTCGACGTCTCTTTTGAAAAGCGTATGTGCTTTAAGCGCCTGGCTTACATGGTGCAGGGTTTCTATGTTCTGAGGGTGATAGAGATTTTCCATACCGAGCGCTTTTTCTACCTTGTTGATTCCCTCTTCAGTAAGGACTGAACTTTTCGCCTTTTCATCAATGCTGTAGTGTTCGTCCTTTCTAAGGCCGGGGATTACTTTGTCAATATGGTAATATTTGTCCGTCGATTGCTCAGTGGGACCTGAGATAATAAGCGGCGTTCGCGCTTCATCGATAAGAATGGAGTCAACTTCATCGACAATGGCAAAGTTAAGGTCTCTTTGCACATAATCTTCAATCTCGAACTTCATGTTATCTCTCAGATAGTCAAAGCCGTACTCGTTGTTCGTACCGTAAGTAATATCACAGGCATAGGACCGCTTCCTGCCTTCATCATCCATGCCGTGAAGAATATTCCCAACGTTAAGCCCCATAAAGGTGTAGAGTTTCCCCATCCACTGGGCATCTCTCCTGGCAAGATAGTCATTGACGGTAACCACATGAACACCCTTGCCGGAAAGGCCATTGAGATAGACGGGAAGTGTCGCCATCAGTGTTTTTCCTTCACCGGTCTTCATCTCGGCAATACTGCCGCCGTGAAGAACGATGCCACCGACAAGCTGTACATCAAAATGACGCATGCCTAAAACTCTGACCGAGGCCTCTCTTATGGCTGCAAAGGCCTCAGGTAGAAGGGAGTCGAGGCTTTCACCTTTCTCAACTCTCTCTTTAAAAGCAGGGGTAAGGGCTTTTAGTTCCTCATCACTAAGTGCCTTCATTTTATCTTCAAGGGCGTTAATACTGTTAACAAGGGGCTGCATCTTTTTCAGCGTCCTGTCGTTTTTACTGCCAACAACCTTCTTTAAAATTCCACCGATCATATGTAAAAAACCTTCCTGCTTGCTTGATTGATTTATTTACTTATTTTGCTTTCCACCACTTCTGCCGGACCCGCCCTTTGATCGTCTCTGATGTTTTCTTGCATGACCTTCTCGCCTGTCATGGGGCCGCTTGCTCCGCATATCATGTTTTTTAAATTTTGGCGGTGGGCTCCCTTCCCTTTCAGGCTCAAACATATCGTCTTCAGCCCACTCAATAGGGATTTTCATACCGATCAGTTCCTCAATGCCTTCAAGATATACGGCATAATCTTCACAGGCAAAGGAGACGGCTTTACCTTCCGCTCCGGCCCTGGCCGTCCTTCCAATACGATGGACGTAATCTTCCGGATCCTGGGGGATATCATAATTTAAAACATGGGTAACACCCTCTATGTGAATTCCGCGGGAGGCAACGTCGGTGGCGATAAGAATAGGAATTTCCCCCTGTTTAAAGCCTTCAAGAATGCGCATACGCTTTTTCTGCGGGATATCTCCTGAAATAATACCACATTTGTAACCATTCCAGGCAAGCCTCGCTTCCAGCGCTTCCCCTTCTCTTTTGGTATTAATAAAAACAACCGTCTTTTGCCAGCCATCTTTTTTCAATAACCCCAGGAAAAGGCTGAGCTTCTCCTTTTTGGAAACATTATAAATGCACTGTTCAACCTTTTCCGCCGTCACCTGGTCCGGCGTAATATAGAAATATTCAGGATTGTTCATATGTTCATAGGCCAGCTCTTTAACCCTTGTTGAAAGAGTAGCCGAAAAAAGCATTGTCTGACGCTTGTAATAAGGAGGGAGCCGCCTCATGATAAAACGTATGTCCTTGATAAAGCCCATATCGAACATCCTGTCCGCTTCATCGAGGATCATAATTTCAATATCTTTCAGATTAAAAACCTTCTGTTTCAGATAATCAATAAAGCGACCCGGCGTACCGATAAGGACATCAACACCTTCCTTCAGGCTCTGGCGCTGCTTGTCATAATCTACGCCGCCATAAACAGCGACAACCTTTAGGCCCGCATAACCGCCTAAAAGCCTGGCGTCCTTTTCTATCTGAGCCACAAGTTCTCTTGTGGGCGCCAGGATGAGAGCCCGTGGATTTTCAGCAAACTTTTTTTCCTTATCAGACTCAAGAAGTCTTGAAAACGTTGCCAGCAAAAAGGCCGCCGTTTTCCCTGTCCCCGTCTGGGCCTGACCGGCAACATCTTTACCGGAAAGCGATACGGGCAAAGTCATCTCCTGAATGGGGGTGCATTCGCTATAGCCCGCTTCCTCTATCCCCTTCATTACATAGGCGTTTATTTTCAGTTCATTAAATTTCAAGGTTCCCCTGTCTTTTCTTCATTAAGGTGGAATAAAAAAATACTTGCCAAAGTAACACTTTTTCTGCAATTTGGCAAGGAGTGAATTATTAATTCCTGCCCCCACATTAGTATTGTTTTTTAAAAAAAATTAATCTATATTTTGCATAATTCGTAACGCTTCAATTTGCCTGTTTTTTTGTCTCCGGGCAAGGTGTGAGGAGCAGGGAATCACAGGTGTAGGGCAGGTGTACAAAAGACACTTGAGGATTTGAAGGGCATGAGACAAAAAGAGTGGTGAACTAAAGATTCAGATTTATTTTTCAGAGGAGAATGACAATGCTCGTACCTAAAATGGCATACCTTACAAAAGGGGTGGGGAAACACAAAGAAAAGCTGACCAGCTTTGAAATGGCTCTTAGAGACGCCGGGATCGCTGCTCAGAACCTTGTTCGCGTATCCAGTATATTTCCGCCCAATTGTAAAATGATATCGAGAAAAAAGGGTGAAGCCATGCTGAGGCCCGGACAGATCCTTTTCGTTGTTCTTTCCGAGCAAGCCACGAACGAACCTAACAGGCTTATTGCAGCTTCGGTGGGCGTTGCCTTGCCTCATGACAGATCGACTCACGGATATCTTTCGGAACATCATTCATACGGTGAGAATGAAAGAAAAGCCGGTGATTATGCTGAAGATCTGGCCGCTACCATGCTGGCCACCACACTCGGCATTGACTTCGATCCAGACAAAGCATGGGATGAAAGAGAAGAGGTATTCAAAATGTCGGGGAAAATCGTCGATACAAGAAACCTCACCCAGACAGCAACCGGTGATAAAGCAGGCAACTGGACTACCGTAGTTTCTGCGGCCGTTCTCATCATGGAGTGGATGGAGCCCAAATAGTGGCTGAGAGATTATTCCCTTTTGGACCCGAAGAAATAGAGCATTGCAACTATGAAGACTGCCGCGTTGCCATCCTGCCCATACCCTACGAAGGAACTGTAAGTTACGGCGGCGGCACATCTAAAGGTCCCGCCGCTCTTCTCAAAGCTTCAGCCAATCTCGAATATTACGACGAAGAACTGGACCAGGACACCTGTGACATAGGTATTCATACCCTGCCACCTGTCGATATTGCAGCAACACCTGCGGCAATGATGGAAAATATCAGGGAAGCGGCGCTTAAGCCGGTTAAAGACGGTAAGTTTCTCTGTGCAATCGGTGGGGAACATTCCGTGACAAAGGGCATTCTCGATGCCCTTATTGAACAGAGAGGCAAGGATTTTGGGGTTCTCCAGCTTGATGCCCATGCCGACCTGCGGGATAAATATGATGGTTCCCCCCATTCTCATGCCTGTATTATGAGACGTGTTCATGATATGGGGCTGCCCTATGCACAGGCAGGGATCCGTTCCATGTCACGGGAAGATGCTGATTTTGTTAAAAAGAATAAGAGAAAAATCTTTTTTGCAAGGGACATGCAGGGTGATGCTTCCTGGATGGATGAAATCCTCGTAGGGCTTCCGGAAAGAATCTTCATTACCATCGATATTGACTGCCTGGACCCTTCCATTATGCCATCAACGGGAACGCCTGAACCGGGGGGCCTTGACTGGCATACAACAACGGCCTTTCTCAAAAAAGTGGCACAGGAAAAAGAGGTTATCGGTTTTGACCTTGTTGAACTGGCTCCTATTGAAGGGATTAATGCGCCTGATTTTCTTGCGGCTAAGCTTGTTTACAGGTTGTTGGGGTATATATTTAAAGTCTAAGGCTACCCATAATAATTTACCGTCTTTGCGAACACAGTGAAGCAATCCCGGACTTTTAAGGTCAGATTGCCGCGTCGCGCCACTCCTCGCAAAGACAAATGCCGTCTTCGCGAACGTAGTGAAGCGATCTCAAATTCATAAGCTATAATTCATCATACAAATCTTTCCACTCAGGATTCATTGTTTCTATCAAAACCAGCTTCTTCTTTCTCGATCCTGCTTTTATCTGCTTCTCTCTGGAAATAGCATTATAGCTGTCTTCAAAAACCTCATAATAAACAAGCTTGTTGATATTATATTTAGTTGTAAACCCCTTAACCAATTTTCCCTTATGTTCATAAATTCTTCGTTGAAGATTATTAGTAACACCTGTATAAAGCACCCGATTGTGCTTGTTTGTCATTATGTAAACATAAAACTGTTTGTTCATTTTCATTGATATGAGATAAGTGAGATTATTTTGTCCTTACAGTCCTCACAAAGACACCTATCGTCTTCGCGAAGAAAGAGAAGCAATATTTCACTTTAATTCCCAGTCTTTGCGAGCGTAGCGAAGCAATCTCAGATCTTTAAAACAAGATTGCCGCGTCGCTACGCTCCTCGCAAAGACAATATAGTATTGCAAGCTGGGTAGAGCCTAAGCAAAGCCCAACATCCATGCTTCTGACACCCATTTGTATTGGGTTTCATTCTCAACCCAATCTACTGAACTCCTAGCCAGCTTGGCTTTATTTTTTGTTGTCAGAAGTATTTATTGGAATTTGTGGGATAATTTAGCAGTAATTCCATTGGTTAATCCTCTGGCCTTAGCCATGTTAATCAAATTTGCACCTTGATTGGTTTCTTGATACGCGTTGATGGCGTCAATTAATAACATGACAGTTTGTCCAAATAGTTCTTCATCATAAGTTTTCAAGTCAGTTGTTTCGAGTTCATCAATAGTATAACTCGACTTCCCCAATATGAAGGAGGTGGCTATCCTTGAAAGATGTAACTTGAAGTTTGCAATAATAGTCTTGAGTGCTGTGTCTGTTAAATTACCCCAAAACTCGTTGGTCTTTTTTAGAATTAGGCAGCAATTTAGATAGGAATTAAAGCTTTTGCTAGAATCGAAAATTCGGTCATAGGTGCTGTCATCCTTGATTAATGATGTAGGCTTTGACCGTGCAGTATGTGGATTTCCGTAAATAATAGATTCTATGGATTGAGCAGCAGTCTGTATGCTGAATATCCTATTGGCCGCCTTACCCTGGTTTTTATAATAATTCTTTCTACGATCATAAAAATAACCTAAATTCAAGAAAAATAATTCTATATCTCTTTGCACATCATCTGTTGCCCTTAACAAGGCTGCTGAAACAGGATTTTGACTGTTGGTTGACGCAATTATGTGATCAATAGTTTCTTTATCCTCATTGATTATCACTTTAACCAATACAGATCGGATATCATCAGTATCACCTTTGTGGTTATTATAAATTGAATAGGATGTTTGCAAACCATTAACAATTTGTACATTATCAATTGATAATGTTTTTCCAACTTGAGTGGGGTTGTTTGCTATTATTGTTATTCCATTATTTAACCACCAGAAATCTTTCTGATCCGGATTTATAATAGTCTTTTTTATTTTCTTGTTTACATCCACCATACCTTGAAAATGGCGGATATTACTTTCGAAAAGATCATCCCGGATAGTGCCGTCTTCATCTGTTAAAAACAACTTATAGTCGCTTAGATTGACAGTTCCAACGTACCCAATACCAAAATCAGCATAATTGGTTGACAAAGGAGACTCTTTGAATGTGAGAGATAATCTTTGATTTCTGTGAGTCTGATACAGTTTAAGCAATTCCTGGCAGCTATAATTTACATAGTCTGTTTCCGCACCTATGAATAAATTATTTGCAAGTTCTTTAAGTTGTTCGATCTTAGATTCATATGCACCATTCACTTCTATAGACTCTGCATTGCAGCAGTATTTAAAGATGACTTTAAGCTTACCACCGCTAATAGAGCACTTTTTCCAAGCATCTCTTGCCAACAATCCCTTTTCTACAATGTCTGAGTTAAAACGAACTAAAAGAGCATCTTCACTTTTTTCTAGATTAAATAATTCTGGTAATGTGGTTATCAGTTTGTCAATAGCAGACTCTTTGAATGAATTCTCTTTTTTGCATTGAGAGATAATGATTGTCAGACCTGTTTTATGCGAAAATGCAATATCTTCAAGATCTTCGACAGTCTCTTGATAAATATCATCAGCTAAAACGATAATGGAGTCAATTCCACCGTCATTTCCACCATCTACAATTGAATTGTCGATGTCCTCAAATGTCAAATCAAATGATTTAGTGATTTCTGTTAAGCTAAACAATTCAAATGTTTTGCTGTCATTTGTTGTTAACTCATTGTTAGTCTTAAACTGATCAAGACATCCGTTCAATATTATTTTGTTATTGCTCATATTTTTCTCTTCCTACCAAAGTTTTAAAGGGTGGGCATAGCCCATCATTAATAGATAGCAGTTTCGTAGCGGGGCCATTGCCCACAAAAGTCGATGAACCTTGCCCATCATACCTGGCTGTCATTTTTTGTGGGGTTAAAAGAAAAAACCGGGGAAATTTTAAAAATGATCGAGCACCACCTGAGCGTTAATATAACAAGGGGAAATTTTAAAATCAAGGGATTGAGGATAGTCGGTAGAGGACTCCTGCCTAATTATATTTCAGATATACTTTCCCAAATGTAACGTCACTGTTTCGGCGCGAGGACGCACCGCAACATCAAACCTGCCTTTGCGAACGCAGTGAAGCAATCTCAAGAATTCAAATAAAGATTGCCGCGTCGCTCCGCTCCTCGCAATGACAATATAGATATCACTTGCACATACCACCCTTCAATTTCACTCTCCCCCGACCACAGACATTCTTGATTTTTCACCACGCCCTATGCTATTATTTTGAGTTCTTTAGTAAAGTATAGACTTTTCATTAAAAAGTCCTTACATACCAAAACATTAGACGATTACGAGGCAAAGCATTGGAACCTTTTTACAACATTCCCAAAGAAGTTATTGATGATATTCAACTTTACAAGATTGAAGTTGAACGTTTCAATAGAGGTGAAACAACGGCTGCAAAGCTAAGACCATACAGGGTAGCACGAGGTATTTATGCCCAGCGCGGACAGGAGAGATTCATGACAAGGATTAAAGTTCCCGGAGGGAATCTCACACCGGAACAGATGATCAGAGTTGCCGACCTTTCGGAGAAATATGGAAACGGCATCCCCCATGTAACGACAAGACAAGACATTCAGCTTCACTACGTCAAACTTGACGACACCGTCAAAGCCATGCAGGAACTAACGGAAGTAGGGCTTACCACCAGAGGCGGCGGAGGCAATACGGTAAGAAACGTGACTGCCTGTTATGATTCGGGCGTTTGCGAAAAGGAAGTATTTAATGTAGCGCCCTTTGCTCCGGCAATGACGGAGTTTTTCCTGACCCATCCAAAAGGTTACAACTTGCCCAGGAAATTCAAGATCGCTTTCTCCGGCTGTTCCGATGACTGTTCTTTTTCCACCATTAATGACGTAGGCTTCATTGCCAAGACAAAAGAGATTGATGGTGTAGAGCAGAGAGGTTTCAGGGTCTATGCAGCAGGCGGCATGGGAGCGAAGTCAAGAGTGGCTGAAATGCTTGAAGATTTTGTACCTGTCCATGAGGCCGTTTATGTGGCTGAAGCGATTATGCTTATCTTTGACGAGCACGGCAACAGGAAGAACAAGCACAAAGCAAGACTTCGTTATGTTATGGAAAAGATAGGGAGAGAAGAATTCTTAAAACTCTATCGGGAAAAAATGGATTTTGTTAAGTCTGAAGGTGAAAAGCGCATTGATGTAAGGACGCCCATCTATCCTAATCAGAATCTTGGTGATGACGAGAAGGCGCTTCCTACTGTAGACGACGCTGATTTTAATACCTGGATGGAGACCAACGTTTCCGCCCAGAAGCATGACGGATTCTACTATGCGAAGCTGAGACTTCCCCTTGGCGATATTAAGGCCGAAGCGCTTCGTATGCTCGCTGAAACGGTAAAAAAATATGGCGAAGGCTGTGTATGCGCCACACATGATCAGAACATGATGGTAAGGTGGCTTAAAGGGTGTGATCTCTACTCCTTTTACCAGGACCTTGTAAAAATCGGCATTGCAAAATCAGGCGTAGGCGGTCCCTCCGACATTACAGCATGCCCCGGAGCATCAACGTGCAACCTTGGTATATGCCTTTCAAGAAATATGACTACGGCGCTCAGCAAAGAGCTGGAATCTAACGGACTTCCTATCACTACCATGGAAGACGTTAAAATCAAGGTAAGCGGCTGCCAAAATTCATGCGGTCAGCACCCCATCGGCCCCATTGGCCTCCAGGGTGGAGCCAAGCGTGGCGACGGCAGGATGGCGCCTCATTACAACATCCTTCTCGGTGGAAGAGTTGAAGAAGGTCATACAGCGCTGGGAAGAGAACTGGGTTATGTTCCTGCAAAGAAAATACCTGAAGTGATCAGCCGTTTTCTAAAAGAATTCGCTGACAGCCGTGAGGAAGGGGAAGATTATTACGCCTATCTCGAGAGAAAAGGTTATGAACGAATGGGAGAGTTGATTAAGGAATATCCTCTCCCCTCTTACGAAAAAGACCCCGATGCCTATAAGGATTGGGGCGCCGATGAAGAGTTCTCCCTGGCCGGTCTTGGCGAAGGTGAATGCGGCGCAGGTGTGCTCGATATGATTGAGGCCGATATCGACGACGGCAGACGTCACATTTACAAGGCGGAAAATGATCTGGCCCAAGGAAAGCTGGACGACGCTTCGGAAACGCTTTTTAAGGCCCTTGGGCTTACTGCAAAATCACTTCTTGTTACAAAAGGGATCGAACCGATTGATGATTATATCTCTGTTACAGAGTTTGAAAAGAACTTCATCGGCAAGGGGCTGCTGGACAAGCGTTTTTCAGGCCTTGTCAAAAGATGGGCAAAGTATCTCTCCGGCCTTTTAACGGCTGAAGGCCTTAAAGATGAGATCTACTTCATGGAAGATCTTTCAAAGAACGTGGCTGATCTCTATGCCGGAATGGATGCAAACATGAAATTCAAGGGTGAAAAAGAAAAAGAGGTCAAGACAGTTCCTGCGGCAGAGGAGAAAAAAGAAGAAGAACCTGCCAAAGGCGAAACCGATGTCTCAATGGACCTTAGAGGTGTTAAATGCCCCATTAATTATGTAAAGGCCAAAATAAGGCTCGAAATGATGTCGGTAGGTCAAACATTGCAGATACTGCTCGATGACGGTGAACCCATAAGAAACGTTCCCAACTCGCTTAAAAATGACGGACAGGAAATCGTTAAAATGGAGCAGGTGGGAGAATATTTTGACCTGGTTGTAAAAAAAGCGGCATAATATATTACAGTCATTTTAAAAAAGGGCTCGGCAATACCGGGCCCTTTTTCATTATAAGCTCTAAAAAAACCTCATAGCGTCTGAGTGCAGAGGCGCCATATCCCCACTTTGTCCTGTAATACCCGGAGAATATAACCGCCGGAGATTCAGGCTCTCCTCGATTATTTACAGTTCCAGCTGATAATGCACAAAGAGATCAATATGAAGTAAAATAAAAATCAGTTTTCAACCAGATTATTTTCCTTAAGAAACTTTACAATATTGTCAGCCATAATTTTATGTGCTATCCCATTTGGATGAGTATCAATCCTGCTGACAATCAACTGTTCATTTTTTTTATCTTTAAAAAAAGGCAGAAGGTCCAGAGTATAATGATACCCAATCGACACAGCAGTTTCAGTAAGCTGTGTATGTATCCCATCTAATTTATAATTTTCCATTTCATGAAAATAGGGAATGATAACGAAGGCAATATTCGTTTCATTTACATTGCATATCATAAGCACTCTTTCAAGTACTCTCTTCATATACAACCAATCGTCACCTTTTCTGCTATATTGTTCAAGAAGTCTGGCATTATGATCCGTATGCTTTCTAATACCATAGTTACTCAGTATTTGATCATATTTAGTAAGCAAAAAGAGGTACAAGTCAGAATTCAAGGTCAGATATTTGTCAACAGATACAGGTATGGGAAGTTTCCACGGCCAACCTGGACGATTAAGAGGTCTCCTGATATAGGTAGGGTGTTTTAGGTAATTAAGTTTAAAAGAACTTGGCTTACCCAGATCATTCAAATAATAGTTCCAGATTATCAAATCCGGCTTATAGTTAACGCCAACTGATATAAATTTCTTATACTCATCAGCGGTATTAAGCCCCGGCCACCCTATGTTAACTACTTCATATTTTCTATTTTTTTTATTATTCCTGCCTTGCAGTGACTTATTTAATTGTTCTTCTATCAGTTTAGAAAATGTTTCTTCACGACTAACACCCTGCCCATATGTGACAGAATCACCGACAGAAAGTATCCTGTATACGTCTCTGCCTTTTTCAAAGGAGTATCCTTCTGTTCTATCTCGCCAGTCATAACTATGTCGATAGCCCGCATTCCAAAAATACCTCGTTGCAAATTCTGCAATTAACAAAAAAAATGCTACTGAAACAAGCAATAAGATCAAATTCAGGGAGATTTCTTTCAGTTTCTTCATGAATGATACATTATGGAAAAAAAGAGAATAAATGCAAGAGACTTTTCTTCTACTTAACTTTTTTTCTTCAGCATCACCACTATCTAGTGAATTTTCGGGAATAATTTTAGGAGTCTAATAAGAGTGCCTTTATTATGAGGGGTAGGTTAATGCAGTATTATTTGTTAAGGACTTCTCTAACAATCACCTGTAAAAAGGGGTTCATTAGACATGATAAAGATAATAACTTCAATCCCTGTTCTCTAAAAAAACCTTGCCGGACAATCACTTCTCATAAGTACCCATAAGTATCGCCTTGGCAATAATATGCCCCTTCATGGCTGCTTCCACGTCTGCCTTGCCTGGTTTGACCATTTCCTTAATCTCTGCATCAAGGGCGTAGAGTTTGTGGAAATAACGGTGACGGCCTATAGGAGGGCAGGGGCCGCCGTAGCCTTTCTTCTTCCAGTCATTAACGCCTTCCAAAATACCGGCCGGCAAACTTGCCCCTGTCGTACCGGCAGGAAGGTTTTTTACATGAGGAGGGATATTATAAACCACCCAGTGAACCCATGTCATTTGCGGCGCTTCAGGATCAGGTGCATCAGGGTCATCAACGATAAGGGCCAGGCTGCGCGTCCCTTCGGGCACCCCATCCCATTCAAGGGGCGGTGAAATATCCTCTCCCTGGCAGGTATATTTTGACGGAATTTTACCACCTTCAGTAAAAGCAGTCGATTTAAGTAAAAATCCCATTTTCTCCTCCCCTTTTAGCCGGCCCAGATCTATAAAAAGGAAACATACCGAAAGAATGACTACCTTAAGCAACAAACTTTCTTTCCATCTGGAAATCAACTGATTCCTCTCATTTTTCATAAATGGTCCGGCATTTACCGTTTCTATTCAATTAAGAATAGCAGGTAGAAACGGGAGGGGCAATTATGAGCAGGTTTTTTATACATTTCGGGAAAGAAGAAGTCATTCCTAAAAATGAGAAAATCTGCTATCTTGGCAGCATGATTGCCCTCACCGATCTCCCTATAAAGTCCGTTATTCCCGAAGTATTGCAAACCCTGCGCAAAGGCGGTAATGCCATTTTGTCGGCATCCCCCGGAGCAGGTAAAACAACCTGTGTCCCTCTTGCACTGCTCCATGAACAATGGTTGAATAAGCAGCGGATTATTATGCTTGAACCAAGGCGGCTGGCAGCCCGCGCAGCAGCCATGCGAATGGCTGAGCTGCTCGGTGAAAAGGTGGGAGAGACTGTTGGCTACAGGACACGAATGGATAGTCAAGTCAGCAACAAAACACGAATCGAAGTTTTAACGGAGGGGATTCTTACTCGCATCCTGCAAAACGATCCCTCTCTTGAGGGGGTGGGACTTCTCATCTTTGACGAATTCCACGAGCGGAGCCTTCATGCCGATCTGGGACTTGCCCTTTCACTGGAAAGCCAGGAACTATTGCGTGAAGACCTGCGCATTCTTGTCATGTCGGCCACTCTTGAAGAAGAACCACTTTCCCGATTACTGGGCAGTGCTCCCGTCATTTACTGCAAAGGGAAAAGCTACCCTGTGGAAACACATTACCTCCCCCGGACTCGAAGGGGAGAAGCTCAGCACCATTACAAGCTGATCCCGCAGGCCAAATCTGTTATTTTAAGGTCCCTTCGTGAGGAGAAGGGCGACATGCTGGTTTTCCTCCCCGGTACTGGTGAAATAAGGCGACTTGAAAAAACCTTAAAAGAAGGAGGGCTTGATAACCATATCCACATCATGCCTCTTTATGGGGATCTCTCCAGGGAAGAGCAGAACAGGGCAATACTCCCCTCCCCTTCGGGACAGAGAAAAATCGTCCTCGCTACCTCCATTGCAGAGACAAGCTTAACCATCGAAGGGGTTCGTGTCATTGTCGACTGCGGCCTCATGCGGGTATCCCGCTTCTCACCGGACAGCGGCATGTCGCGTCTTGAAACGATAGCCCTTACCAAAGCCTCGGCCCGTCAGAGAAGAGGCCGGGCAGGCCGCCTCGAAGGGGGTGTCTGTTACCGGCTCTGGACGGAAGAGGAAGACAGACTGCTCAAAGCTCATGGAAGGCCGGAAATCCTGGAGACCGACCTTGGTTCCCTCGCTCTTGAGTTGGCCCTCTGGGGAATAAAAGAACCGCAAGTGTTGAGGTGGCTCGACAATCCTCCAAATGCCGCCTTTGCCCATGCAAGAGAGCTGCTTATCCTTCTTGAGGCAATCGACGAAGCAGGTATAATTACTCCCCTTGGTAAGGAAATGACAAAACTGCCGCTTCATCCCAGGCTGGCTCATATGGTTTTGAAGGCCAGGCCCCTTGGCCTTGGTTCTCTGGCCTGCAGCCTGGCAGCACTGCTCACGGAAAGGGATATTATCCGTGTTGAACAGGGCACTTCCCACACCGATCTCAGATTGCGCATCGATGCCTTGCAAGGGGGAAAAGATGTGCTCCTGCCGGATATGAACCTCGACAGCGGAGCTTGCCGACGGGTACGCAGTCTGGCCGGTCAACTCAGGAAAAAGCTGGCCATTGCCGCCAAAAAAGATGATTCCGGTAAAACGGGATTGCTTCTCGCCTTTGCCTATCCTGACAGGATTGCCGGAAAAAGGCAGGGAAGTGAAGGACGCTATCTCATGAGTAACGGCAAGGGCGCCGCTTTCTTGCATTATGACATGCTTTCAAAGAGAGACTATCTTGTTGCCGCCTCTCTCGACGGAAATGCCAGGGAGGCCCGCATTTTTCTGGCAGCCCCCATTGAAGTCAATGAAATAGAAAGAAATCTCGCCCCCCTCATTAAAGAGAAGGAAGTCATTGTCTGGGACAAAACAAAAAAAACGGTAAGTGCCGGGAAAGAGTACCGCCTGGCAAGACTCCTGTTGCGGGAGGAAGCCCTTGTCCAAATTGATAGTGAAAAAGTTACGAAAGTCTTCATAGAAGGAATCAAAGCATCAGGCATTCATGCTTTGCCATGGAGCAAGGCAAGCAAAAACATTCAGAAGCGCCTTATTTTTATGCATCACCTTGACGCCGGCTTTCCTGATTTTTCCGATGCTGCCTTAGCGAAGGGTCTGGAGAGCCTCCTTGCCCCCTGGATTGGCGGGATGACGCGGCTGGAGCAATTGAAGCAACTGGATCTTAAAGTGATCTTCCTCTCCCTCCTTTCACGGGAGCAGCAACAGGCCTTAGAAAAGCTGGCCCCCACCCACTGGACAGTCCCCAGCGGTTCCCGCATCCCCATTGACTACGGCGATCCGGCAAAACCCGTTCTGTCTGTGCGCTTACAAGAGCTCTTCGGCCTCGACAAAACACCTGCCATCGCAGGCGGGAAAAAATCCCTTACCCTCCATCTCCTCTCCCCCGCCCATCGTCCCATCCAAGTCACGAAAGATCTGGCCGGCTTCTGGGCAAATACTTATTTTGATGTAAAAAAGGAACTCAAAGGACGCTATCCCAAGCATGAGTGGCCCGATAATCCTTTGCAGGCAACGCCGACAAAGCGGGCAAAGAGGAAAGTGGTGAAGAAGTGATAAAAACCGTCGGGCATAATACTTTTCGTTTATTGCACCCTTGCGCTATCTATTCCCTTTTTTTTTCATAAGCAGCCACTTCCATACAGGCAGAACAGAAATTTTTCGGCTTTCCATCTGCAACTCTTCTTCTTCATCTTCCGTAAGAATTAAACCCTCAGAGAGGTCGTAAGTAATCATTGCCTCCGGGAGGCCATTTAACTCTCTTTTTCTCGTTTTCTCATTGCCCAGGCTTTGGGTAACCTGGATGGCCTCGACAATCTTTACCCCCTCTTTAATGACAAAGTCGCATTCTTTTTTGATTTTATGATAGTAGATTTGGAGGCCTCTTCTTTTCAACTCCAGATAAACAACATTTTCCAGCAGTCTCCCTCTGTCCTCACTCGTTCTAAATGCAACGGTCCCCGCGAAACCGGGATCGATCATATAAACCTTTTTTGCCGTATAAATCTGTTTTTTGAGAGAATAATCGAATTTAGGCAGAAGGAAAAGAAGATAGCTATTTTCCAGGTAAGCGAAATATTCTTTAATTGAAGAAGCACTTTTCAATCCTGTCATTTGCTTCAGTGAATTAAAACTAATCTCCTTACCGACGTTACTCGCCGAAAACAAGACAAGTTCCTTCAATGCCGTTTCATTTGCAAGCTTGTAGCGAACGATGATATCCCTGTAGATGATGCTTTCATAAAGAGATTTAAGGTAGGCCTTATTTTCTGTGGCAACATAGTCAGGAAAACCACCTACTTCAAAATAGCGGTTAAAACATCTTTTGATTTCACTTTTTTTCTCCGTCGACAAACGCCCTATGTCAAATTTCACTTTCTCAGAGTCAAGAAATTCAGAAAAAGAAAAAGGGAAAAGCTCGATCTGGATATGCCTGCCCGTCAGATGGGTTCCAAGCTCCCTGCTTAACATAGAGGCATTGGAACCGGTAATGTAGATTTTATTGCCTCCGTCATGCAGCCTTCTGACAAACCTTTCCCATCCTTCGATATTTTGGATTTCATCAAAAAAGAAGGTCTTCTGATGACCAAAAAGCTCAATAAACAGCTCATAAAGCACTTGAAAATCGCTAACGGTAAAATTAAAGAGGCGCTCATCATCAAAATTCAGGTAGTAATCCGCCTTTTCATATTCCCTTCTTGTCTGTTGAAGAAGGGTAGATTTCCCGCAGCGACGAATACCGGTAATAATAACGGCATCCTTTGAATTCATCTGAGCCCGGATTAAGGCCGATTTACTTCGGGGAACAAGAACGTCCGGCCAGGGAACCTCTTTCTGGTCCATTATAATTTGTGATAGAATCCGCTTGTCCACAGACAACCTCCATTGATACTGGAGATTATACCATAACACTCTCCAGTATCAATAGAAATATATCCTGCTTTTTGAAATAAAAATGAAGAAGAGATTCACAATAACAAAAGACAATGGCCGGCGCTTATTGCGCCCTACCCTTATCTTAACCTTTCACTTAAGCTCCATATTAGCCGCCGCCACATAAAGCCCCTTTACCACTTCGACAAGCTTCTCAAAGTTAACCGTATCCATCGTATCACCACCGGTATGGTAGTTTTTATTCCTGTAAAACGACGTGTCCGTAACCATAATTGCCGGGTAATCAAACTTCCAGTAATTGAGATGATCGGAAAAATCGATGCCCACAAGAAAAGAGGGAGCACTTAAACTCTCAACTTTAATATGCTGGTTTTCAAAGCTTCTCTTAAAATGTCTTTTCAGCTTGCCGCTACCCAAATTACTCACGACGGCGATGAAATCTCCCTTGTCTGGATAAAAAAGCTTCATCAAAGCGAGGGGATAATTCTGGCTATCCTCTTTATCAGTAAAAAACCCGATCATTTCAACGCTCACCATGCCGATCACATCTGCTGAACCGGCCTTTAAGGAACGGGCATGAATATAACTTCCCATGAGATCACTTCTGAAAAATGGCGGTTCTTCGAGAGTATAAAAGACGAATTCAATACTGTATGCCAAGTTCGGTTTATATTTCATGAATAATTCAGCAAGCATGAGTAAGCCCACCACACCTGAAGCGTTATCATCTGCCCCCTCACTTTCACCATAGACGTCATAATGAGCGCCTATGACCAGTCGGGGAAGATTGGGATCATTATAAAAGGCATGGATATTTTTAAACTCATATCCCTCGGCAGAATACTTTTGCTCCAGCGCTTCATATCCCAGGCCACGCAATTTAGCGGTAATATATTGGGCGGTTTTATTCAATGAGCCAATGTTTTTATAATTTCTCGGCGGATTGACGGACACAATCCCCTTCATAAGCTCCCTGGCTTTTTCAGGCTCAAGCTGACTGTTTAGGACATACCTTGGAGTGATGGTGCTACAGGAGAAACTGAGTGTGAGGATAAGTAAAATTGATAGTGTATTTTTCATGTTAGTTATATAAAACAGTAAATTGAAATTTAGTCTTTTGGAATAAGGTAGCAATCCAGCATTGTCCGGTTAGGATTTTGCAGAAATTACCCCCCCCTCTCTTTCATGGGTATCGATGCCCCTTGAGGGTAGAGGGTTGGGGTGGGGATGGGTTAACATGGAAATGGTATCAAAAAAAATAACCCATCCCCCTCCTGACCTCCCCCTTGAAGAGGGAGGGACAGCGGTGCAATTTGCTAACCGGACAATACTGGTAGCAATCAACGTTTCCACCAGTTGCTGTAATCCTTATAAAGGATGAAGAAGGCAATTGCAACTGCTTTATTGACAGTAAAAGATTAAAATTGTAACTTAGCACTCATGACAAAAAGACGTAAAAGCACAAAGGGTGTAAAAGGAAGACTCCGCATCGGCGACAACTGGAATGCCATCAACATTATTGCCCTGTCCCAGAGTAATCCTTTAAAGGCTGTCGCTGAATTTGTGGAAAACTGCATCGACGCGCGGGCCGAAAACGTTACCATCATACGGGGCAAGGAACGGGGAGAGCACTACCTGCGCGTCATCGATGACGGGCGGGGTATTCCTTTAAACGGCGAAGGCGTTCCCGACTTCAAATATGTAGCTACCCACATTTGCGACTCCATCAAAAGGCAGCTGAAAAAAGAGGGCGCCACCGGCATACAGGGGGAGTTCGGCATAGGTTTGTTAAGTTTCTGGACGGTGGGAGAAGAACTGAGGATGGTTTCTTCCGGCTCGGACGGCAAGACATACCAGATGCGCATGGCCAAGGGGGACCCGGGCTACGAAATTACGCAACGCCGCGTCCTGCTGCCCCAAAAGGGGACGGAGATGACCGTCGCACCTCTGCTTTCCGGCGTAAGGAGCATGAGTGGTGAAAAAATGCAGCGCTATCTTGCTTCAGAACTGCGGGACCGCATCCGCCAGTCCCACGTTAATGTCAAAATCCTCGACAGAGTAGCCAGGAAGGAATTCAAGGTAGAGCCGAGAAAATTCGAGGGCCGCCTCCTGCACAGGCTTCCCGCAATCATTACGGCAAAGGGAGAGATATACACCGAGATCTATCTGAATGAATCTGAGAACGAAAATGGCGTCGGTCTTTACAGGCTCGGCACGAGAGTTTACGAATCAATCACTGCCCTCGATGACTTTAACAGGGAGCCCTGGACCTCGGGCTGGCTCGAGGGGATTATGGATGTGCCCTTTCTCCATCTCACACCGGGAACGAGAAGCGGCATTATCTTCGATGACGCTTATGATCTTTTTAAGGACGCCATTGGCCCACTTGAAGAAAAGCTGCTGGAAATTATCAACGAGCAGAAACGGGCCGAAGAGGAAAGGGCCAGTAAAAAAATACTCAAGTCCGTCCAGAATGCCCTGAAGGAGGCCATTCTTTCCCTCCCCATGGAGGAATATGACTGGTTCGATATTCACAGGGAAGG
>Ga0224514_10000116_pt1 | contig 27385 bp, 46 predicted proteins | sample SF_May12_sed_USG_3_FD_169107 | JGI IMG/M metagenome (GOLD analysis project Ga0224514, IMG submission 169107) | Sediment microbial communities from San Francisco Bay, California, United States - SF_May12_sed_USGS_24 | ecosystem: Environmental > Aquatic > Marine > Sediment | place: USA... | reverse complement strand
AACTTGAATAAGTTATTACATCATTAAAATCCGCAAAGCTTGCAAAGCTTGAAGAATCAAAGCCGATTGAAGAATCACATTCCCCAACCAAAAATTCAATAACATCTTCAATTGTTCTTGATATATCTGTTAAACTTGCATTATATAAGCCCTCCGTTTGTATGATTGCCGAACTTGTTCCTCCGTGGGTTGCATATTGTATATCTCCGACATTAACACGTTTTAAATATTGCGGATATGTATTGGCCCCAATTACAACGTCAGTATTATAAATCCAATTTTCTCCCCCCGGCGGGAATCTATTAGCAGCAGAAACGCTCCCTGCATACCAACCATAAGCAATAAAGCGGACCCTGTAAACTGTTCCCGTGTAATTTATTCCGGCGTTTAAAACATAATCAATTTGATAGGGAACCCATAAATCACTTTCATTAATAATGCTGTTTACATGAGCATCCATTGCTTGCTGATTAGCTAAATTTGCGGACCTTGTAACCGTTCCGGGATAACTAAATGTTTTATGATCAGTTAAAACAATAGTATCTCCATCCTTTGCGACTCCTGCAAGAATATTTTCTTTTTCTTCCCATGCATTATAAATGTTTTGATATTTTGTGTTTATATCATCGTAAAACTCAAAAAATGCTGTCTTAAAATTCTCATCATTATTAATAAGCTTACATTTTCCCGTTTCAACCATTAGGGAACCTTTCTTATATAAGTCATAATTAAAATAAAATTCATCTGCATAATAACTCGAATAATCGTTATATTTAGCCATTATGATCTCATAGTCTTCCCCCGATATTTTAAAATTCCCTGATAAGCTGTTTTTTGGCCTTGATTTTACATTTTCACTTCTCAGCCTCATCCCCTGAAGGTCAGCATCAACGAACCGGGAAACGCTTCCCGGGGTTTCTCCCGGTAAAACAAGCCACTCAGCCGATAATTCTATTTTAAAATTATTGAAAGTACTCATATTTATCTATATTTAACAGGGTTTTGGCTGTCAATCATTATATCAATGTTAAATTCATGCAAATCAATTAACAAATTATTGTTTGAAGGAAGAATTATATCATCCACTTGGATAGGAATATAAGAATCTCCTTCATTTGTTGTAAAAAGAATATTATCCTTTAAAGCGTATTCAAGATACTCAGCAAGATAAAGATCATCATTATCAAGCCATATTTTAAATTTTAAATGTGTTTTCTTACTGTAAGAAGTGCTTTCTTTTACTCCTGATCGGGGTTCCATCTTTCCTTTTTTCTCAATTGAAAATTCTGTATTATGATTTAAAAGGGTATATATAGTAAATGATTTTGTCAGGTTTGAAATGCTCGGACCCGTAGGAAGGGGCCGCCAATCAGCTTGATTATCAATTCTTAAATTCCCTATATTATAAGAAAGCCCTGAATCAACGGTATCTGCAGAACATTGAAATCTCACATAAGTAGAAGTTTTTGAATTGCAATCAGCAAAGGAAAGAAAATCTGAATTATCATCTTCTTCTTCATTAAAATCTACATTATCAGTATGTAAATAGAATGTATCTGATATACTGAAATTGTTGGTAAGATCATTAAGGGGAACATCAAAAAAAGCGTAGTAATCCCCGGAAGCAGGAACAACCTCAATTGTAAATATTTCAATATTATTAAACGTATAGGGGGGATTTACAACATCAAATTCAATTTTATTAACTCCCGTGCCTGTTTTCATCTTATTTGCAAAGGCATGGCTTAATTGTTCTGTAATATTAAGTTGTTTCCAAAATTTTAAAATCCAATAATTATCCATATTCTTTTCAGCCTGTGTAAATTTGGCTTCAACTTTTGCTGAAATAAATTCTTTTTCATTGTCAGGTTTTATAAGAATATGATTTGCATTTTGTAATTTATAATAATCAAGATTCTTTCCGGCCATTACTTCAATCTGATAAATTGCAGAAGTAATTTCTTGAATATTTCTTTCGGCTTTGTTACTGTCTGCAGTATGGCCCCAAAGCTGAGGGGTTGCAATAACTTTATATTCCCAATCAATAATTTTTGCTTCAGGAAGTTCAAAATCTTCAATTAAAGAATAAACAGGATAATTTCCGAAATATTTTATTTTTATGTTTGACATCTCTTTAATTATGATGATAATATTTAGTTGTATTGCCTATCTTTCGGCTTTTAACTTTTCCTTCTTCATATTCAATACCGTTCCCCCTCGTATTCTCAGCTATTTCTTTGAAATATTTTCCGTTTTCATCATATAGATTTAATATGGGAGTATTGCTTTTTCCATCAAGATAATATTGAACGGCTGTTGAAAGTTCTGAATTTGGGAAGGTCCTTGGAATGCCTGAATTATCTTCAGTCGGAACAATCCTTTCCCCTTCATTTGCGAATATCGGAATTGTATCTGTTCCCCGTGGGCTGTTTCCTCTCAATAGATAGTTTGTACCATCAGCATATTTTGCATTTTGTATATTGGCAACCTGAGCAAGCCCTAAACCGCCCATTATTGCAGCCATAACAATTCCGACCCACGTTGGTTGAAGTGTTAAAGCATTTGAAATTGCTGTAAATGTGTTAATTTGAGCATTGATAATATCAAAAGCTTTTTGTTTTCTTTTTATTGCAACATCTTCTAAAAGGGCTTTATCTTTCATTTCCTGCTCTCTTGCAAGCTGTTTTTCTAATAATTGCAATTTTTCAACGGATCTTCCTTTTTCAAGTTCCTTCAAATTGTTTACCCTTTCAACTTCTGAATCATATTCTTCTTGAAGCTTTTCAATTCTTTGATCAGTTAAAGAAATTAATTCATCATTTGCGGCTCTTTGATTTTGAATCTGCTGATTTATTAAGCTCATAGCCTGAGAAAAAGCCCTTGATATTTGTTGCTTAATTTTTTGAATCTGTGAATTATCAACCCCTAACAACCTTGAGAAAAAGCTTCCTTCCTCTTTTGTTGCAAAAGCAAATCTTATTCTTCTTCTTATCCTTGTAAAGAAAGGAACAGCCGTTTTAATAATTTCGGCTTCAAGTTTTTCAGGCTCAGAAATAATTTTCCCGTCTTTTCCTACTCCAATAATACTTTCAAAAAGGGATAATTGCTTTACTCCAAACCCTTCTTCTGCCTTTCTTGATAATACTTCAAGGGATTTAATAGAACTATCAGCAGCCTTTCCTGCTCCATCAGCTTCATCTTCTAAAGCTCCGGCTGTTTCTTCAACCGCAACTTTAAAAAACTGCTCGTTTTCTCTTAATTTTTTTAATTCAAGTATTTCTTCTTTTAATATTTCAACCCTCTCTTTGTGAATCTTTGTAAAATCATCATCAATACCAAGGAAAGTCTTATGGTCCCTTAAAATGTTACGTTCTTTTAATAATTCATTTTCTAACCTTTGTTTTTCAGTACCAATTTTTATCCTTTTAGTTCGGGAGTCCTCAAGTTTCAATTCTTCCTTTAAATTTTCAATATATTCGGCTGTTTCAGGATTTATCTGTTTTTTAAATAGGTTAAAAAATAATTTCCATCCTTTTATGGAATCTCTTATTATTGAAGAAATCTTTAATAATACAGGAATTAAACCTTCTCCAATTTCTTCTTTAACGTCCCCCATTTCATTCTTCATTTGCTGTAATTGACCCGTTTGGGTTTTTGCAGCTTCTTTTGCAAGGTTGAAACCGTTTGCCATTTCATCCTGAAGAATAGCCATTTTTTCAGCTTCATCTTTGGCACTCCTTAAGGCGGGAATATATCTTTCTAATTGTGAAAAGTTCCCTGCATAAGCAAGGGCAATTCCTTTAAGGGCTGTTTCTTGACTCAATCCGGCCTTTTTAAATTTCTCAGCAAGCCCGATTGCTCCAATTGTAGCTTGTTGAACATCTTCAACAGCAAGCCCAAAGTTACGAGCTTGAGTTGTTAAAGCAATAGTTTGCTCATCTCCTACAGTTGTAACTTTTTGAACGTCTGCAGCAAACGCCTGAATTGTTTTTGAATAAGCACCAAAAACAGCTTCATTATCTTTAACAGCCTGCTCCTGAACTTTAAAAAGTTCAATTGATTCTCTTACAGTTTGAAAACCTACATAAGCAAGGGCCATTGCTCCGATCCTTTCAACAAATCTTCCAACGGCTTTCCCTGTATTATTTAAGGCCCTCCCGTAGTTTCCAACATGAAGTTGATTCCTTCCAATTGCCTCTTGTTCCCTTTTTTGAACTGCAATAAGTCTGTTTAAATCGGCTGTAACTTCCCGGTATTCTTTGCTTGTTAAGTCTAAATTTCCCCTTAACTTTGTTAATGCTCGGACCTTTCTGTTAATATTAACAATTGAAGTTTCTTCAAGTTTTGACCATCTTTGTATTTCGGCATTGGCCCGGGCCTGCTGAGAAGCTTCTTGTTTTTTAAGTCTTAAAAGCTCTTTTTCCGTTTGCTTCCGGACGTTTAAAGAATCCCCGATCTTTCTTAACTGCCTTAAATTCTTTTCGTTTTCTCTCGTTGTTTTCTTTACCTGATCATTGATCTTTTTTTGAGTTGCAAGCCTTTCTTTTTGGGCTTTATTAAAACCCTCCATAACCTTGATATGTTTTTTAGAATCTTCAGTTATCTTTTTAAGCCCCTCCCCTGTTGATGCAACTTTTTGAACACTCTTAATTGATTCTTCAATCTTTTGTGTTACTCCAAGGACCTTCTTCAGATTTTTTTCAATATCTGCAGAAAACATATCCGTATATGTATAGACTTTACCGGGCATTAGGTTTTTTATTTAGTTTTTCATGTAAATCATGCTTTCTTTGAGCATATTGTTTAATCTTATAGTAATTATATAAAGTACATTCTTTAGGGTCAATATTCTGACCTGCAACATCATTCAAAATGATTGTATCATCAATGATTGTATTCCCTTCCCTTTTAGGAAGAAATTTCAACCTCTTATAAGAAAAAAAATCCCCTCTTATAATACGCCATTTTGCCCACTCATTTCTTTCTTTAAAGAATCCGGATAAGTGCCTTTCAATATTTTTTAAGTTTTTTGATTTTACGGTTTTAACATCAATAAAGTTTAGAACAAAGTTTTCCGTTCTCATTATTGCAAGGGCTTCAATCTGTTCAAAGCTTTTATAATGGGTTGTTATGTATTCGGGAGTTGAATACTTATCTAATAAAGCAAAGTATTCTTCAAATATAAAAAATTCAATCTCCTTTCTTTCTTTCAGGATCTCAGGAATTAACTTATCAGGATATTTTTCTTTCCAAAGTTCTATAAAATCAGGCTTTAAAAAATATACGCTTAATTCAAAATCAGTATAACTTTCCTCTAATTTTGAGCGGTAAGATGAAAACGCAACATTCAATTTATTAAAGTCAATTTTCTTCATCTTTCTTCCTAATTGCTGCCTCAGCTCATTGGCTTCTGATTTTGCCCTTATCAAATCAAAATGTAATTCATACAATTTCCAAAGCTTTGAAAGTTCAGTATCTACTTCCGGGAGTTGATAAAGTATATTAAGATAGGCTTCTGAAAGCTTGAGAATATCTTTTTTTCTTACTTTCGGGAGTGTATTGGCTGTTAAATATTCACTTCCTACAATCATATACCGGAAATCAGGGAACCCTTTCTTCATTCCCTGTTGAATCATATCATAATTAAAAACCTTTATATCATTAATTGACTCGTATAAATTCATGTATTTCTTTTAAGAGTAAAGGTATTACTTTTTTTTCAACTATGTAATTAATTTCTTTATCTGTCAAACTCATAACAGAAGACTCAAAGGCCCTCTTGCTTGGAAATAAATTATTGAAATTATCTTCAATATGTTCCGATCCTTTTACAAAATCTCCGGTTATCTCAAACCCATCTAATAATAAAACAACTTTAAAGCTTTCATAAAAATCCCCCGTATCTTTTAATGTTACATTCTCAGTTCTTTGACCCAAATAGCTCTTTATATCCATTGTTACCGGGGAATAAGAATCATTTATTGATTTATCAGTCTTTAAAATTATTCCTTCTCCTGTTTCTCCTTTAGAATAAAGCCTGTTTTGTATGGTTTCAATCATCCATTTTTGCAAATTAGAAGTTTTAAAAATATCAGTTAATATTGAGTTGATATTTAAAGCCCTTGTTTTGCTTGCTATTTGTCCGAATGTAGCCATAATTTTAAAAAAAGGCCGGCCATATAAACAACCGACCTTTCAAATCTAAGTATTAACTAAAAACAGTTATTTTTTTGTTGTTACTTCTGAAACTTTATCTTGATGAGATTTTTTTTCTTTTAGCTTTTTCTCTATTTTCTTTTGAGTTTCTACAGCTCTTTTTTTATCTCTCTTGAGTTTCCTGTTATAGTCTCTTATTGTGTAAGAAGTACCATCAACAACAATGTTACCCGTTTTTTTTCCGTCTTTTTTAGACATAACTTTATTATTAAATTATTAAATTAATAGTTATTAAGATACAACCGCAACCCCTGAAGCTTCTTCTTGAATAATATATTCATTAGTTGCCGCCGGACCGTCCCAAGTTGTTACAATAACGTCATCATCATCAGGAGCGGAGCCTGCATCAATTGTTGCTATGTATCTATTTCCCGAATCAGCCCATAATGTAATAGTTAAAGCCGTGGCCCTTTCCGGATCATCAGTAATATTGTAAACTAAATATTTAGTATCATCCAAGCTTTCAAGATCAGCATCATTGCAGCCAAAAGCATCAACAATTAATGTTGTTGCATTACAAGAAACGAATTCAAGAATTATTCCTGTTATCCCCGTTATATCTTCAGTTGTAAATCCTGAAGCCATTGAAATCTCTTTCTTAAGGGCTTGAAATTTCTTTGCAAAAGTTATTTCAAGAACGTTGTAATCAACTCCATCAATTTCTTCATTCATCACTTTGATCATTGCCTTTGCAAATTTCAATTTAGAAGCCGTGTCTCTCATTCCGACAATATAATTTTGATCTGAAAATAACACAACATAAACTTGTTTGTTATTATACCGTTCAAAAGCACGTCTTAAGCAGAGATTTCCCTGCCATTTCATTGTGTATTTAACAGACGTTTCAGAAACATTAATACTAAAACCAAATTCGGGCGTGTGTTCTGATACTTCCCCCGGGGTTGATTCTGAAAAGTTGGAAGCTAAAATTGTGCTTACTCTATTAGAAGCAGCATATTTTTGAGCGTCCCACCACTCTTTTGTTTTAATGCTTGTATTTAAAACGGATAAGGCCCCATCTGTTATACCAAGCCCTCTTATTTTACCTATAAAGCAAAAATCCCCGTTTTCCATTAGTAAATCACTAACATTTGTACATTCGCTCATTTTAACAATTTTTAAAATATTTCAAATTTGTAAAATTGAGATGAATTACATCAACATTTGTTTGAAGCTTATTCTTTACATATTTTGAAAAGAAATGTTCCGTCTTTATTGGAGATGTAAACTCAGTCCCATTATTTCGTAAATGCATTTTAAAATCATCCTTCATTGTTCTGATAGTCGGAAAATCGTTGTCGTGTCTATCAATCTGCTTGGTTTCCGGATCAGTTGTATTAATAAAATATATATTCAGACTATCAGGAAAGTAGAAATTTGAATCTTCATTTTCGGCTTCTGAGTAAGGAAGCCTTAACAAAATACAAGGGAAAACCGCCCCTTGAGTTGCCATTTCAATATCTTGAAGGGCAAGTTCATCATTAAGATCCCCCCATTGACCAATATCGAACCATTCGCAAAGCGTTGTTAAGCTTGCGGATGTTCTTATTATGTCAATTATTCTACTCATATCCAATAAGTTACCTTTTCAAATTCCGTAAAATCCCAAATGCTTCCCGTATATTCATTATCAATATAATGATAAACTGTAGGGGAATATTGTCTGTTATTTTTTATTTTATTAACTGCTTCATTAAAGGCTTCCTCCATTGTAGCTCCGGGAACCGTCTTAACAGAATTTTCATAAGAGGGAATATAATTCCCTTCATTTCCAATCCTTGTTTCTGAGTTCCGCTGCCACCAATAATAAATTATTCTTATAAAAACAGGAATCATTCCTTCATATACAAAATCTATTCCATCAACTTGGTATGTAGTTCCGTTTATAAGCCCCGAATAAAAAGCACTTCCTGAATTGGCTAAATATTCATTATACATCCTTTCCCCTAAAATCTTAATAAGAATTTCCTCTTCCCACTTTTCAATAAGTTGATCGAGTTTAGTTCTTTCCGGACTCCCTGAGGCTCCCGCATATACCACATACGGGTAAGTAAAATCTGTATTTTGTGTTATATTAGCCATGTTCTAATTTTAAAATGCATTCACTTTTTAACATTTATTTTTTCGCATTTTCTTTTTCCTCAATCTTTTTGAGCTTTGCTTTTATTTTTTTAGCCGCTTCTTCTTTTTGCTTTTCAATCTTTAAGATTCTTGCTCTTTCTTTCTTTGCTTCCTCTTTTTTTTCTTCATCTACAGGAAGAACAATCCCCCTACGAACTAATTTTTTAACAGTATGCTCATTAAGATCTTTTTTTTCTCCTTTCTCAACATTTGAGAAACCTTCTAAAAATTCAACTTTCATTATTTTGTTTTTTATATTAATAAATAATTTATAAGAAATAACATCTTTTATTGACTCCCTAAAAGAGTAATTGTTAAAGTTTCACTTGTAATTTTTGTATTGGCCTGATCAGATTTACAATAAACTTCTAAATAATCATCGTATTTCAAACCCTGAACAAAGGCCGTTATACTTATATTTACAAATGAATTTGCATTATTAAACGTGTGCGGGGTTTCTGCTCCCGAAACTAAAACCCCATTTTTAAAAAGAGCATATGTTAAAAGGCAATTTTTATCCGCTTTAACATCTGAGGTTCCGTTTAATAAAAAATTTATATTTGCCCCGTTTTTATATATTAATTTTCCTGAGCCATCCCTAAAAAACCCTAAATTTGTTGCACCGCTCCAAGTACCTGAGATTTTATAATAATTATCTGCTAAGGTGCAAACTGTTTCTTCCGGGGAGGTCAATCCTTGACACCCTCTAAACAATCCTTTTTTAACAAATCCGGCCATAATTTAAACTTTTGATCCTTCCTGCAAGCTTCCGCTTGTATCTTTCTGTATATGACTATCATTAAACTTCAAATATATTTCTCCTGCATATTCATCAGCAGAAGCAGCAATTCTTTTCAATTGACACGTATAAATTGTGCTTACCGTTGTATTAACCGCCGGCACATTAGCCAAGTCAAGAAGCTTATGCAAATTACTGTAATCTGCACTAATATCATGCTCAGAAGTAAAAGGGGAGCCTGTTGGAACCGCCCAATTTCCATCTATAGGGGCGGCAATAACATCAAGTTGAAACTTGAATTTGTCTCCCGTCCCGTCTGTTGGTGTCATAAAATGAATATGATTTTCAAGGATTGTTGAAAGTTTCATTGCATGGCTCGTTTGAATGTCAATATTAATAAAGTCATTGACTGCAAAGCCTAAAACATCAAAATCAACTCCGCTTCCAATCCCGTGATTATAACGCCTCCAAGTAGGATCAGCAACCCCGGGAAAGCTTACTCTTGCAATGCTAACCTGTAAGTCTTCATAAACAATTTCTCTGCTTCCTGAATAGCCGATTTTATTAATCGGTAAATAAGGTTTGAATCCTGCCATTTTATAAATGTTTTTTAGTTGTATGAACAGTTAAATCTCCGGCGGTTGCTCCAACAGTCCCCGCCTTAGCTTGAAGCTTAATAAAATTCAAAACTCCAACGTCAAATTCATAATATTTTTTAAAGTTTGAAGCTCCTGTTGTCCATAAGGCAATTTCAGAAAATCCATCAACTTCAAAAACATCCCCTCCGCTCGTATGCAAACCGATTGCTTTTAAATCAACATTAACACTATCATTAACATCAGCATCAATCCAGATTCCGAGGGTCGTTTGACCTGAAACATCAATTTCAGGGCTTGTTCCTAAATCCGCATATGAATTTGTAAGATCCTGAGCGGTTGCTAAAGTATTTAAAGCATTTTTAGCCATGTTATTTCTTTTTTACTTTTATTAATTCTGTTTCCTAAAATTCCAATAATTATACAATAAACCGTTTTGAGCTGCAGCCGCCCCGACCAACCGGAGCCTATAATAATTATATGTTGCATCAACAGCCGTATAGTTAAAGAAAGTATCAACCCCGGTTGTTGTTGTAATGGCCTGTATAGTCGTATAATTAACGCCATCCATACTACCTCCCAAAGTTGCCGTATAAGAAGGAGTTCCGGAAACGGAATCCGACCTTAACCCTAAATGCAACTTTAATAAATCAGGAGTCTTAAGCTTTACAACAAAATCAACAGTTCCGGCATTTGAAACCGTGTCTGCTGCTGTTCCCCACCCCGCAAAATGTTTGGGGGCGTTTACATATTTATCAGCCGTGGCACTTTGCCCGAATGATAAAAAAGTGAATAATAAAATCACTATTGATATAATATACTTTTTCATTTTTCTTTTTTTAAAACGTTATAAATAATTTTAATAATTTTATTATGTTGTTATAGCAACAATTGCTGCATCAATATCAGTAACTTTTAAAAAGCCTCCAAGGTCAGCTTGTCTTATTAAAAGGGCTGTTCTTACTCTTGCTTTTATAGACTCTTTATCTGTTTCCCAATCTCCCGACTTAAGGCCCATTTCAACCTCTATAGCTTCAGGGTCCCCGATCATTTCAACATATTCTTTATCTCCGATAACCATCTGATTGTCTGAAACGTATGATGTAGGGATAACCTGAACGCCTGCAACATTATCAATACCATTAGGATAAATTAATCTTCCAACGGTATCTTTTACAAGGCTTGCTTCAAGATATTCTTCCCATGAAATCAAAGAAAAATTAACATTATACTTATCATCTGCACCGCTCATAATTTGCTTCTTAAGTACTTTGATTAAATCAACAATATCCGGAGTTGTTGTTGTTGCTCCTGTATAGGTTCCCGGAACAAAAGCTGTTGTTCTTGTATAAATACCGGCAATATTAGGAGTAACTCCGCTACCATTCCAAAGGGCTTGATTAACAACTCTTAGAACATTTCTTGTAATAAACCTTGCAAGCTCTCTCACAAATCTATTAAAATCCCTTATAGCTTCATAACTCATTGAAATTGAGTCCCCAATTTTCTCTATCGTTAAAGAATAGGTTTTAAATTTTGCAGTTGAGGAAGCATAAGTTCCTTCTTCTGCAAGGGCTGCTGCTGCTCTTACTGAGGTTGCTTCATCCCAATCTTCATAAACTGCTGACCCGTTCCCGTCAATTTGAATAGGAGAAACCTTGAAAAGACTTGATAAAACGAATTTACCTGAAGCAAGCTGACCAATTCCGGGTATAATTTGACCTCCTGCATGAAGCGTTGCCTGTGTTACATCAGCCCCCGTAAAGGTTGCTTTAATAGTAAAGGAATATCGGTCCCCATCTTGATGATTTTTTAAGGCATCTTTCAGGCTTATCCCGTCTTTAGTGTTTTTTCCTTGATTCGTTTTTGTTTTTGTCAGCATAATAGCAAATTTGCTCATCCCTTCAATTTCTTTTGCAGCAATGGCCGCTTCAGAGTTTTTTGAGAAGGAGTTAAACGCTGCCTTTAATTCTTCAATTTGGGCTTTAAAATTCTGATCAGTTATATTTTTATTCATCTGTTCAGTAATTTTTTTAATAGAATCAAAGGTATCCTTATCAATAAAGTTTTTAAGTTTTTCTTCAAGATCCTTTGAGTATGAGTTCCAAATTGATTCGTTAAACTCTTTTAGATATAAGGCTTTTTCTTCTGCTGTCAGTTTAATATATTCTTCCTGAGTTAATTCTTGAGTAAATTGGCCTTTTTCAATCCAAACTAAAGCCGGGATTAAGGCAAGCCCCACCCCTGTAAATATATCAAAACTCCCTACACATGAAAAAACCATAAACCCAATTACAAACAATATAAAACCGAATAAGATTTTATATTTTTTCCAATATTTTCTTTTTGCATTTCTCATTTTTAATTAAATTAAATTGTTTAAAAATATTTCTTCTTCTTTTCTTCTTTGACTTTCTTGCTGTTTCAATTTTTCTTTCAAAATGGCTTCTTTTGATGAAGTATCCTGACCGGAAAAGTTTGAAAACATTTCTTTTATCAACTGTTTAAGTTGTAAATGTTGTAAGTCAAAATTATGTTGATTCTTAATATTTCCTGATATTTGTTTTTTAAATAAAGCATCCATTTTTGTATAAATGTTTGCTAAATATACATTTTTATTTGTTGATTTAACGCCCAAATAAGGAGTTAATTTATTGGCTCCGAGTGCAACGGTTGAAAATTCAAATAACTTTATTTCCTTTACATCCCATCCCCAACCCTCTGCAATTGCATCTTCAGGGTTAATTAAATCTTTTAAAAATTCATCCCAGGCTTCAGTTTCTTTTTCTACATATTCAACTACTTTATATTGAAAACCTATTGAATGTTGATTATAAATACCTTCAATATATTTTGTAAGTAAATCTTCCCCATCTGTTGATTCTGATAATTTTGTTTCACAATATAAAACCGGGTTTCCTTCAAGGACCGTTTCAACCTCAAGAATACTTTTCCCGGGAAGGTCCTGAAGATTATGATCTTTTGCATGAAGGATTTTATCATAAGCATTTGATTTTGCTCCCCTGTCTTTTATTGATTTCAATGAGCAACCCATTCTCAAAACATCCCCATCAAAATCATAAAAATTATATGTATTTGCAATAAGCTGAACAATCCTTTTACTTTCATCAATTTCTTTATAAGTCGCTAAATTAGACTTAATCTTATAAGGAGTATTTATTTTGTCTTGTTTAGTTTTCATAATTCATTTGAGTTTGTTGGTATAGAAATCAAGCTTTCAGCTTCTTCTTCTGAGTAACCGTTTATTGTAAGGGTTGAAATGGCTGTTTCTCTGCTCATATTTTCAGCCTTAACCGCTTCATTTAAAGATATAACATACTCAGAAACCTTTTTAATTGCTTCAGCTTTATCTTTTTCATCTTCTGTAAATACATCTATATGGTTAAAGTCAATTTTTATTTCTTGATTCTTCTTAAATTTATAGAAATAAGAAGACAATTCTTCAGAAATATTGTTTCCTGTAGGAATTAAATTTTCTGTAAACATTGACTTTCTTGCAGTCACGTAGTTTGCATATTTATTAGCCGAATCATTATTTAGAAGGACCGTATCAAAATTTAATACATCTGAGATAATTGTTTTTATCATTTTTTGTTGCTGAGGAAGGAGCATGTTTCTAATAGGAGAAGAAACGGGAGTAAATTCAAGGTTATAATTAACAAAGTCAAATTGTTGTTGACCTTCCCGGAGTCCGAATTTTTTAAATTTCTTTGCAACAACTTCTTCTTCATCCGGTTGAAGCGGATAATATCCCCCCGAATCGGTTGTTTTATTTGAAATAAAGCCCCGCATTCCAAAGTTATTCATTAAATTTTGCATTGTATCATACATTGCAGGGGTTACCATTAAAGCAGATTCCAAAGGCTTCAAAGGGCTTTGATAAATAAGATATTGATTTTCAATTGATATTTCAGTATTCCAAGTAATTGAAACAACCTTTGAAGGATCATCAATATAATATTCAACCCCGGCCCAATTAAACTTAAATTTCTTTATTATATCATCAGAGCTGAGTAAATAATCATTTACATTTGCATCTCCGACAAAAGGAAGTGTATTATAAGGAAGGATTGAAATGTTTTCTGTATTATCCCTTAAGCCGTTGTTATTCATATATAAATAACATACCCCAAATGCCATAAGATATTCAATAATAATTCTTTTAAGATAGGTTCCTTTGTATAAGGAGTGGGGATTGTTTAAGAGGTCTATAATTTTGCTTTCATCTTGTTCTTCTCCGTTAATGATCTCTTTAAATTCCCCGGAGGAAAAAGCTGTTCCCAAATAGCTCAAAGTTGCTGCAAGCTCCGGAACAATTTGAACAGCAAGCCTTATTTGTTCCGAGCTGTTAAAATTAAAAAGAGGGATTTTTTTCCCTTCTTTATTCCAATATATTCTCGGAGTATATGTTTTTTTTGCTGTATTTATAGCGTTGGTAAGTTCATCAACTTTATTATTAAGCTGTTCATTATTATTTCTTAACTGCTCAATCGTTTTTTTTCGGCTCATCAATTGAAGATATTTAACAAAATTACAATTATTTTTTTATTCAATATAATAAAAGTTACTAACAATTAATAAACCTATGTTAATAACTATACATTTAAAGTCTGTATTTTAGAAATACGTATCTCATAGCATCAATTAAATGATCATTCTTTTTTAAAACCTGATTTGTTAATCCCTCTTTATCAATATACCGGTATTTAAAGAACTCATTCAGCAAGTTTTTTGACTCTTTATGTATTAATATATGCCATTCTTTCATTCTATTAAGGCCCGCCTTTACTGATTCAGGCCCCTTTATTGCTCCAATTGCATTAAGGCCGTGTTCATTTCTTAAACTTACAATTGATTTTCCTTCAGCAGAATCAAAAATAATATGACTGCCTCCAATAACCGGCTTTAATATCTTTGCAATTTGACTGTTTAAAAGCCCCGTCTGATATAACAATTCTTTTGCATAAATTGTTTTTGTCGTATGATCAACTAATAATTTAACTGCAGCAGTTTTTGAGTTTGTAAAGCCGAAATCCCCCCCATAATAAACGGAATCATAATCTTCAGGATCTTCTTCATAGGTTTCCCAATTGATCTTAAATTTAAAAACAAGGCCCTCCGCAACTCCATATTGACCCTTTACATAAACTCTATAAAAGTTTTCATCTTTCTTTGCACGGCTTTCAAGCGTGGCCCGAATTGATTTTTCAACTAAGTAAACCCCTTCACATTTATTATCTTCATAAGTTGAATGTATATCAATAGCATCTTTATCGGGAACAACTTCAAAGGTGACCCAAAATTCCTCAGAAGGGTTGAAGGTTAAAAATATGCATCTTCTCAGCCTGATTTCAATTTGATCATAAACTTCTTTTCCCTTTCGGTAAGTGTTACACTCATCAAGTAAAGCATAATCAGACCTTACCCCCTTGTAAGTATCTTCATCATATGCATTGGCAAATTTAAAGATTGACCCGCTTGGAAAGAGATATTCTTTATCTTCCTTATTATAACTTTTACGATCATAATCGGGACCCATTATAATATTTTTAAAGTCTTTTAAAAGGGTTGTTTTAAGTTTTGGAACAGATCTTGCAACCAGAAGAATGTACTGATTTGGTTTATTTTCTGCAATAAACCTGAGTAGTTGCATGACTGCAATTGTTTTTCCTGAAGAAGATCCCCCCCGGTTTACTATTTTTCTTTTTCCTGAGTTTACCGCATCAACATTAATCCAATAAAGGTCAGAAAAAATCATAAATTATTTTTTAGTTCATCAAGTTTTTTCTTATGTTCTTCTTTACTTACAACGACTGAAGAAAGCCCTTTCAAAGTATTTTCAATCTTATCAGGCTCATTATAACCAAGCATCTTAGATATTGAATCAAGGGCTTTTTGCTTATCATATAGCTTAATTTTAACCTGTTCGGATTTTCCCCATTTATTCTCAATTGTTTTATGATCAATAACTTCAATGCATTCTTTTTGCTCATCTGTTAATTTGTCAAAATCTTTGCGTTCAATCCACGTATTGTGCAAGTGGGCCATACTGCTAAAGGCAATTTTTTTATGCTCGTTAAGGACCTTTAAGCGGCTTATGCCGGCATTTTTTTCAAGTTCCCCTTGTACTTCTTTTATATATGCTTGAATGTACGGTTTTGTCAATAATTCACATGCAATTTGCCGAGCAGATTTTTCACTATATCCGGCCCTTCTTGCTGAGTCAGCCCCATTCCATTCAAATATATAATGTTTGCAAAAAGATTTTTCTTTTTCGGTAAGCTCTTTTAGTATGTTTTCTTCTTCTTTACTCATTCAGCTTAATTTTAAGCCTTTCTTCCCATTTTTTTACAAGGGAAGAATATATTTTTTTATTATCTCTGCAATGTGTAATACATATAGCATTTTGAAACTCTTTAATTTTATTTTTTATTTCTTCTGTTGTTAATTCCCTCCAATCCTTGACCATTCTTTTTTAATTTAGAAACAAAACAGAGGAAATTTTATCTATTATTATAATTTCAAGCATTATCTTACTACCAGGGGCTTCATACATAAGATAAAAAGAAAGATCAGGATGGCCTGAATTGTTTAATATTTGAAAAAGCTTATTGTAATAGACTTTATTTTTTTTCATTCTTTTTATATTTTCCCCTTTTATTGCTGTTGATAAGCCAATTTTTTTCAGATTCAAAATAAAAAAGATTTGGATTTTGTTCTTGTTCTTCTTTCTCTTTTTTAACTATCGGTTTAAATCCTTTACCCGGTTTAAATAGCTTTGAATTATCAATTAACATAAACTTTCAAGGTTTAATTTGTAAACTTACAACATTTTTTTTACAAAAAAAAGCCCTATTTATTAACAGGGCCTTTGAATAGATAATTAAAATTCACATATATAAAAGAAGAAGTTATTGAAATGTAAAGTTAATAACTTTTATTTTAACATCCTAATTTCGGGAACTTTTTATGTTACACAACATAAACATGACAGATTTATCATGTTTTATTTGTCAGTTAAATATATTATACGTATATTTGATTATAATTTAAAAACAAAGACAATGAAAAATACAATTATTTTAAAAGAAAACGGAAACGAATCATTAAATTTTAATTTAAGATTCAGGGTAAAAACAAATAGTAAAAGATTAGATATGTTTATTTATGAAAAGTATTCAGATGCAAAGAATAGAGTAGAAAGATTGAGGAATATTTTAAGACATTCTACATTTGAAATATTAGTAATAGATTAAAAGGTCTTGCCGTACCTTAAACGGCTTCCCGGCTTCAATGGTTATACTGAAATAATAAAGTAAGGGGTTCGATTCCTCAGATAGCCGCAAACTAAAAACAGAACAATGAAAAATTTAATAAGCCATAAAGAAGGATTTTCAAGTTACAATTTACAACTATTAAATGACAGGCAAAGAAAAAGCCTTTTTGAAAACTTTGATAAAGATAATATTTTACATATTGGAATATCTTCAGATAGAAAAGATATAAAAATACTCCTTAGTAATGGGGATTTATTTAAAATTAAATTTTCAATGATTAGGATTAAATCAATTAAGAGGCTTACCAAAACCAACATTTGAAAAATATAATAAATATGTGTGAAATTTCAAAAAGGTGCGGAACAAATAAATGTGAATTTTATGATCGGCACAATAAAATAAGCGGATGTAATATTTATGACAATCGAAATGACTGTAAAAAATCAATGAAACAAAGATAAACGATTTATTAACTCAAATAACAGAATAATGAAAAAAATGAAAAAATATGCACCTGCTAATTGTTATAGCATCGAAGATGTAAAAGAGGGATTAAATGATTTATATCAAAGGCAGTATAATTATAAAACGACAGGCAGTAAATTTGTAACTGAATTAACCATAAAGGCTTATAATGTTAGATTGAATCAACTTGAATTAGTTTTTGACTGTGAGAAATACTATAATTCTTTAACAAACTAAAAACAGAACAATGGAAATTAAAAAAACTTTACAAACATTTGAATCTGGAGTATATAATACTTATTATTTAGATGAATTTATAAAAGAGGCGTTTCACACGTTTAAAGAAGCCGAAAAAGAATTCAAAAGGCTTGCACGTTTAGCAAATTCGACAATAGAATATCATTAATAATAAACAAAAAGAATATTAAAATCATGAATAAAATTATTACAAATCACATTTACCCACCGATACCAATAAGAAATTATGATTGGGAAGCCGTAAGAGAATGGTATGACGAAGGCGATTTAATTGGATACGGTAAAACTGAACAAGAGGCAATAAACGACCTTATAACACAGGAAAACGAAGCAAACATTTAAAAACAGAACAATGAAGACAGAAACATTTCCAATAATAGCAACCGATTCTAAAGGGTTTGATTATCTTGAAGAAGACATTAAATTTATTGAAGGAGAAGAAATGGTTTTATATTTTGATTTTAAAATATATGATTGGGAGCTTCTTCCTCAATACAGAAAAAATTCTTTAAAGGTTGCAACCGACAGAATAAGAGAAATCTTAACAGAAAACAGAAAACCACAAATTCAAGGGGGCGGGGATTCTTCCGGGACTTATTTAATGGTGTATTTTCAAGATTTTGATTATCCTGAAAATTATTTTAAGCTTGAAGAAGAATTTACAAAGATGTTCAGAGAAACAATATTATCAGAATAACTGCTATTTTTTTCATGTCATTATTTGCACATTAAATAAATAATAGTTATCTTTGAAAGAAAAATAAACTATAAGACAAATGACTCAAAAACAAATTATTGACATATTAGAGGGAAAGAGAAAGGAATATAATATTACTATTGATGATTTATGCCTTGCCTCAGGGATTAAGGTCCGAAACTATTACAGATACAAGAACCATAAGCAAAACATCAATTATAAGGCCCTGAACGCCCTTTGTGATACACTTGGAATTCAAATAAAATTAATCATAACTGAAGAACATGGAACCGAAAAAATTAATTGAAAGCAATGGTAAGATAAACAAATATGATCATTGTTACGGAATTATATTATCAGACGGGAAAACAGCTAAATTAATGAGATTTAATTATTTCGGCAATCCTGAAGAAAAACATGATGCATATCTTAATACAGCTTTTAAACAATATTGTAAAAAGAATAATCTAAAAATTAACTAAACATATAAAAAAATGTCAAAATCCACAGAAATAACAACGGCTAAATATTTTAATAATCCTGTAATGGTCAAGAGGTTTGAGCAAATCCTTGATAAAAATGCAGGGGGCTTTATTGCAAGCCTGATTTCAATTGTAAATAACTCAGATCAATTGCAGCGTTGCAACAAGCTTGAAATATTGGCAGCCGCAACAAAGGCCGCTTCTTTAAAACTTCCTATTGAGCCAAACCTCGGCTTTGCGTATATAATTCCTTTTAAAAATACCAAAAAAGATAAGTATGAAGCTCAATTTCAAATCGGTTATAAAGGCTTTATTCAGCTTGCTTTAAGGTCCGGACAGATAAAACGCCTTAACGCCCTTGCAATTTATGAAGGTCAACTTATAAGCTTTGACCCTTTAACCGAAAAACTTGATTTTGATTTTGATAAAAAAGAAAGTCAGAAATTAATTGGTTTTGCCTGTTATTTAGAATTGATAAACGGGTTTAATAAAACTGTTTATTGGCCTGCTGAAAATATGAATAAACACGCCTTGAGATATTCTCAGGCTTTTAAGGCAGGTTTCGGACCGTGGAAAGATGATTTTGAGAAGATGGGCCTTAAGACTGTTATAAAAAATGTACTTTCCAAATTTGCCCCCCTTTCAACTGACCTTCAGGAAGGAATTAAATTTGATCAATCAGTCATTAATGAAAATGATGATCCTGAATATATTGATCATGAAGAAGATAAAATTGAAATCCCTGAAGATGCTTCTGCAAAAGTTGTAAAAGATCAAAAAGATTTATTTAATGAAAAAAAATAATACTTGCATAAAGGGTTCCTCCTTCTTTATTGGGGGAGGTCCCATTTGTATGAACGGTTATAAATTCACAAATCTAAGATATAAAAGCATGTATGATACCAAAAATTCAAGAAAAAGAAAGCTGCAAGCCGAAAGGATGAATTATGCTTTAAAAGAAATTGAGAAAGCCGGTTTTGAAATATGGGATTTTAATGAAGTTAAGCTTGAATTTATTTTTGAGAATGAAATGATTTATTTTTATCCTTATTCCGGTTGGTATTCAGGTAAAAGCATAAAAGATGGTAGAGGAATTAAAAAACTATTAAATCAAATCACATGAAACAAGGATCAATTGAGTGGCAAGTTGAAAAGCTTGGAAAATTTTCAGCTTCTAAAATATTTGAATTAATGGGTAAAACAAAAATTACTCAAGGAGGAATAACATATATTATTGAAAAAGTAACCGAAGAGTTAACGCAATTATGGAATGAAATTAACGCCCCTGCAATTGAATGGGGAAACCGCTTGGAGCCGTTCGCTGCTGAACATTATGCAAAAGTATTCAAAGTTAAACTTATCAAGGATGCTTGGAAAAGAATTAACGACCATGCCGGGGTTTCTCCTGATCGGTTAATTGAAGGAGAAGAAAAAGGAATTGAGATAAAATGCCCTTTTAACCGGTCTAATCATACAAAAAATCTTTTGCTTAAGTCTCAGGAAGAATTTAAAAAACTCAGGCCGGAATATTATTGGCAAATTCAAATGCAAATGAAAGCTTATAACTTTGATCGTTGGGATTTTGTTTCTTATCATCCCGAATTTGAAGGAATCAATAAAATGTTTGTTCTTGAAGTCAAAAGAGATCAACAGGATCAACAACTTCTTGAAAAAAGACTTCAGGAGGCAATAATATTAAAACAAACTTATCTACATAATATAAATAACTAAAAATATGGAAATAGTAAAAATTAATTATTCTGATTATGGCCTTGAAGAAGTAAAGGCTAAACAAATTAAAGAACAATTTCAGCCAATGTTGAAAGAGATGGTTGAACTTGAAGAAGAATTTAATGAGATTGTAAAGCTTGAAATCAATGAAGAAACATGTAAAAAGGCAAAAACATTGCGCTTAAAATATGTTAAAGTAAGGACCGGAACAGCCGAAATTCACAAAGCCCAAAAAGCCTTTTATCTTGCCGGCGGTCGCTTTGTTGATGGTTGGAAAAACGCCCAAAAATTTGCATCCCTCGAAATTGAAGAAAAACTTTCAAGAATTGAAGATCATTTTGAAAACTTAGAACAAGAAAGAATTTCTCTTTTACAATTGGAAAGAGCAAACAACCTTGAAAAATATGAAGTTGAAGTTATCCCCGGGAACCTCGGAGAAATGCCGGATGAAGTTTGGAATCATTATTTAACAGGCGTTAAAACAAACTTTAAACAAGCAAAAGAAGCTGCAAAAAAAGCCGAAAAAGAACGGCTTGAGAGTATAAGGAAAGACAAAATTGCTCTCTTAAGACAGGAAAGCCTTATTCCCTATAATGATTTTATCAAAACAAATGAACTAACCCTTAATTTAAAGGAATGCTCAGAAGATGTTTTTAATAAGTTCCTTGAATTGTTAAAAATAAGGAAAGAAGAACACTTGAAAGAACAGGAGCAAATCCGAAAGGAGAATGAACAACTTAAAAAAGAAGCTCTGAGAAAGGAGAAAAAACGCCTTGCAGAAGAAAAAAAACACAAAGAGCAGGAGAAGAAACAGCAAAAAATATATGAAGCTAACCTTGAGAAAGAACGTAAAGAAAAAGAAAGAATTAAAAAGGAACTTGAAGAAAAAAGAATTGCTGAGGAAAAAATTAAAAAAGCTGAAGAAGTAAGGATTCAAGAAGAACTTAAAAAAGGGGATTCAGAAAAATTTCAGGATCTTTTAAACGATTTGAATACAATTAAGGAAAAATATTCTTTCGAGTCTGAGGAATATAAATCAGATTATGAAGGTTTAAAAACGTTAATTGATGAATATTTACTTGGAATAAAATGATTTAAAAGCCCCTTATCATGAAACGGAAAATAAAAGTAGAAGATTTTGATGTACAAATAAACCGATTAATAAAAGAAGGTTGGAAAGTTGAAAGTATTAAACATGTAAGTTATTATATTGTAAACCTTTCTAAACTGTCAGGAGAAAGTATTTTAAAGAAACATGAAAAACTTCCCCTTTTAAGTCTTCTAAGGAAAACAATGCTTATAAAAATCTGCAGGAGGCTTGATATTAATCATCGGAACCTTCATACTCATGAGCTTATAAGAGAGATTGAAAAACATTCAAACGGAATTATATTAACGGCATACGATACTATTATAAAAGAAAAACAAGATAAGAATCATGACAAACCTACAAAAGAACACCTTAGAAAATCAGATCTCAGAAATTAAAAGCGAGGCTGTTAAACTCCGGGCAAGATTTATATATAATGTTTTTAATGAACGTTTGGCAACTGAATCTTTTAAACGGTTTATGATGCGGGAATTACAAAATAGAATAATTGCCGGCAGAAGCAACGACGATCATATTACAATATCACAGTTTAATAAGTGGTATCGGGAATTACATATTGATTTAATTAACGATTATAATTTACTTAGGAAATATAAAGAATTATGAACAGAGAAATAAAATTCAGAGTTTGGGATAAAAAACTTGAATGTTTTGGTCACGGTTGCAGAAATCAATTAACAGATAGAAATAATAATAATTTATGCATTTCTGATACTGCAATCGGATTTAAAAAAATTGATAAAAATGACTTTGATACTGCATTAAATTTTAATAAATGTAGTTTTAGAGAAATAGTAAATAATGAAAGGTATATCTTAACGCAATACACCGGATTAAAAGACAAAAACGGAAAAGGAATTTATGAGGGTGATATTTTAGAATTTACGGATAAATGGGAATGGTACAGGCGTGAATGGGCACCAAAATTTATATTTGCTAATAAAGAGAAAAAAAGAGACTTGCAAAAACAATATGATTTATTACCTATGCACAGGCTGTCTGTTGAAATGTCAGCAGAAGAGGGGGTAAATTTTTCTACATATGATTTAAGAGAGTATAGATGGGAAGTAATAGGTAATATATTTGAAAACCCTGAATTATTAACATGAAACAACTTAAGAGCCTTTTTAAAGGCATTTTAACAATAATATTATACTTATTACTAAACGGGTTAGTTTTTTGCTTAGAGGCTCTTTTTATGGCTTATTATAGCATAAATTTAGGCAACGGTTTAATGCTTGTAATCTTACTTTTCAACTTAGCTTATTGCTATTTTTTTACTTTTAAATTGATAAAATAATGTCAGAAATAAACATCTATTTAACACATAGCAAGAAAAAAGGGATTCATACAATACATTATTCAATCCCTACGCTTAACACTCAGCATAAATTTAATGATTATTCCGAAGATTATTCAATTATGCTTTTAAAAGAGCAAAAAGAAGAATGTAAAAAGATAGTTGATTTTCTGAATAAAACGATTAAAGGAATTGATAAAGAAATTAATAACAAAAATCAAACAAAATTATTTGAATGAAAATACTAAATTTATATGCCGGTATCGGAGGGAACAGAAAACTTTGGGGCGATGAACACGATATAACGGCTGTTGAATATGATGAAAATATAGCGGCCGTTTACAAAGGCTTTTTCCCAAATGATAAAGTAATTATAACAGATGCTCATCAGTATTTATTAGATCATTTTAAGGAATTTGATTTTATCTGGAGCTCGCCGCCTTGTCAAAGCCATTCAAGACTTAATACAATGTTAAACAAAAACGGTATTAATAGATACCCGGATATGACGTTATATCAACAAATTATATTTTTAAAACATTGGTTTTACGGTAAATTTGTTATTGAGAATGTAAGACCATATTACGACCCTTTAATAAATCCTGATACTATTTTAGACAGACATTATTTTTGGACTAATATAAACATGATAGGATATAAAATAAAAGATAAAAGACAGGCACATATGAAAATAAAGAATGATTCTATTGTTTACAATTATAATCTTTCTGACTATAATATAAAAAACAAAGAACAAATTTTAAAAAATTTTACATTTTACATCTGTTTCGATCAAAACAGCAAAGAATCAGTAAAAAAGACAGCCGAAAGCTATATTGAGAAAGGCTTTACAATAGAGAATTTGAAAAACTGTTATAAATTGACAAAAATATTTTGATATTAAATAAATTATTAATACATTTGAGGTTGTATTTAAATAAACGCTAATGAAAATCGAATTAACATACAAAAAATACCCGGCAACGGACAAAATAGGCAGTATACAAATTAGCGTTTGGCTGTCTTTTTTTGTGCTTGCCGGTTTTTTATATTATGGCTAAAGATAAAAAATCATTCATATTTTATTCTGATTGGATAGATACATTTAAAGAGCTACCAAAAGATAAAGGTTATGATTTATTAATGCACATACTTTCATATGTTAATGATGAAAATCCCGAAACAGAAGATTTTGTTATTAGTGCAATCTTTGCACAAATGAAAAATACTTTAAAGCGTGATTTAATAAAATGGGAATCTCAAAGAGTGCAAAGAGTAGAAGCGGGCAAAAAGAGTGCTGAAGTTCGCAGAGCGAAAAAGAACGACCGTTCAACGACCGTTAACGAAAAGAAACGAAAATCAACTGTAAGTGTTAGTGATAATGTAAGTGTAAGTGTAAATGATAAAGATAAATATAAAAAACGACCTTTATCTGAAATAAAAATTTCAGATTTACCAATAAATAAAAACAATGGACTTTATCTTGAAATAACAAAAGCTTTTCAGGAATTATTTATAAAAAACATAAAAGATGCCGGCGGAAGTATTAAAAAAATACAAAACGCAAAAGGGGTTTGGATTGATCATATAAGATTGATGTATGAAATAGACGGATTTACTCAAGATCAATTCCGGGCCGTTTGGAGATATTTACAAGAAGATCAATTTTGGAAAAAAAATATACTATCGACAAGTAAATTAAGATTACAATTTAATAAATTACTTTTAAATATTAAGAATAATGGACAAAAACGAACAAATAAAACCGTTTCAGACGAAAAGCTTGCAAAAATCTTATATAAACATCTCGGAGATAAAAGATAATAACGATCATTTTACGCTTTCTTTATATTCAGGAGAACTGACAAGCGGATCTATAACGGATAATTTAATTAAAATTAGGGAGGCTTTTCCGAGCCTTGACGAAGGTTTTTATAATATCCTTACAGAAGAGTTAACAGAAAGTAAATTTTGTGATGAAAGGCTTAAAGATGCCGTTAAGCATGTAATAAGAAACTGTATCTATCCACGTCCGACAATAGCTCAGTTTTTAAGTTTTGATCAGAACGTTAAATTGTATGATTTTTATCAAGTATCAAGCATGAAGGAATACGGTCAAGATGCTTTTAAAATATTCAGACCTATCAAGGTTGAAGGATTTGAAAAGCCTATGTACGCAATGGAAAGCGATATTTTAAAATATAACCTTCCGAGGTTTAAAAGTAAAGAAAGAAAATAACTAACAATTAAATGAATATTATGTTATCAGTTATATTAGGAGCATCAATAATTATAGCTATTTTATATATAAAAATGGTTTTAATATGGCGTGATGTAATGTTAAAACAAAACGAAAGAAGAAAAAGAGATATAGAAAGAACTAATAATTAAATTATATGTGGTTTACAAATTTAGAAATAAGAGTAAAGAAATATAAAAAAGGCTATGTTATAGAGAGAAGGAAGGGCCTCAGATGGGTGCATATTATATCGGTATCAGGCATTGAATCTGAACCATGGTATTATAAAACTAAAGAAATGGCAATCTCAGAGGCAAAAAAATATTTAGAATGTGATTTATTATCTAACAATTAAAAACAAGATTATGAAAACAGAATTTGAGAATGGTTCAGTATTATATACAGGAAATGATGTAACTGAAATATTATTAAAGAGTTTTAATCGTAGAAATAATTATGATCACAAAGATTGTTCATTTTGTATGCATGAAAATAATGATGAAGAATTTTGTGATGATTGTTCAGTTTATATTTTTGAAGGTGGTTGTAGTTGTCATATAAATCCACCGTGTTCTTTTTGTGAGAATAATAAATTTGAAGTTTCTAATTTTTTAATAAATTACAAGCATCATAAAAAAAACAAATGGAATTGGGAGTGCTATAAATCAAGCGAGAAAGTATTTAATAAATTAACTGTTTTAGAAAAGGATGGTTTTGTATTAAGTGCAGAAACTCTAACGACCGGAGAGATAGCTATTTATTTAGAAAAAGGTGGTAATGATCATGATATAGTAATTTGTAAAAAGCCTAATTTTAAAAATGCTGTTAATAGTTTAGTGATATATTTTAAATAATTAGTGAATAATTAAGAGGGTACGAAGGCCGGTGACAGCGTTATAAATTTTAACAATAATGTTACCCTCTTTTAAACAAACAACATTAAAACAATATGACAAACGAAGAAATTGAATATAAAACAAATATCATATTATTTGATGGAAATAAAAATCTAACTTCTTTAGAAAAAGAAATTTTAAATAAAAGAATGGAAAGATTAATCTTTGAGATATTAATGAGGGAATCCCAAATAAAAGACATTCGTAAACATTTAAATAAAACATAAACTAAGAACAATGGAAAACATACTAAGCCCGGAAGAATGGATTTTAGAAAATCATCCAGACCCTGATAATATATTTGTAACATTTAGAGATATATTTTGTAATAGTAAAATTGCTGTTAAAGAAGATGTTTGCTATTCATTAATGAAACAATATTCTTATTATGTTAAACAGTTCAAAGATGGCAAGGGTGAAGAAATGAAATGTCGCTTATGTGGTAGTATGAAATATTACGGGATATATTGTCCTAAATGCGAAGTTATTTTAACCTCTAAACAATAAGACAATGAAAGAACAAATAGATATATTAGTAAGCAGTGAACATTTATATAATCATTTGGAGCTTATTGATTTTTGTGATGAAAAAATTATTGAGGTTTCTGTTAGTAAAGATAAAATGATAATAGAAACGAACAAAGGAAGAAAAATAAGCATATCGGTTCATCCTAATAAGGAGAAATCTAATATAAGACAGGTATTCTGTAAATGGCATAAATTAAAAAAGATATTAATGTTTATTGAAGAACAACCAATACTATTAAGGATAAGCGAAGATAGTTTATTAATTCAAATTAATGTATAATAAATGAAAGAATATTTATCTCTACCAGCTCACAAAGTGGATGAACCTTAGGGACGGGTCATATTTTGTATGCAATTATCTTTTAAAGAAAGAATAAAAATACTATTTACCGGTAAATTATGGGCAAGCCTTATGACATTTAATAAGCCGTTAACCCCTTCTTATTTTACAGTAAATAAACCTTTTAAACAATAAGACAATGAAAATCGAACAAATTGAATTTTTAAAGAAAGATATTTCAAAATTAATAAAAGACTGTTATAAATTAAGGCAAGAAGAAATACAAAACAGATTAAGAAAATTAAGAAAATATTTATCAAACCAACAAAGTAAGCAAATGACAGAGGGGGAGAGTGAAGAAATTTGCCATATATGTGAGCAAAAAATATTATGTAGGGAAAATAAAACATTTGAAATTGATTTTGACG
>Ga0224514_10000115_pt1 | contig 27597 bp, 23 predicted proteins | sample SF_May12_sed_USG_3_FD_169107 | JGI IMG/M metagenome (GOLD analysis project Ga0224514, IMG submission 169107) | Sediment microbial communities from San Francisco Bay, California, United States - SF_May12_sed_USGS_24 | ecosystem: Environmental > Aquatic > Marine > Sediment | place: USA... | reverse complement strand
GCAAGAAAAAGGCAGCGAAAAAATAACGACCCTCCGGCCTGCTTATCAACGCCAGGCTATAGCTCCTATTGTCAGAAACAATTAGTCGCCGAACCCGACCGCTTCCATAATCAAGTCCACGTTAGATTCGCCATTGACGGTTCACTAGGCAGGTGTTGGAAGCAATGCGGACAAACATAATCTTCAATGAAATAAGCTTTCGTAATCCGCGCGGCGATATATTCGGCGGTATAACTGCGGCCGTAATTGCCTTGCCGATGGCGCTGGCATTCGGGGTCGCCTCCGGCGCCGGCGCTGAAGCCGGACTTTACGGCGCTATTCTGGTCGGACTGTTTGCTGCACTGTTTGGTGGGTCGCCGACGCTGATCTCTGAACCCACCGGGCCGATGACGGTTGTATTTACGGCAGTCATTGCCAAACTCATCGTGTCGGATCCGGTTAACGGCACTGCTATGGCATTCACCGTCGTGGTGATGGCCGGTCTGTTTCAGATTCTGTTTGGCATTATGCGCCTGGGCAAGTATGTAACCCTGATGCCCTACACCGTCGTGTCCGGTTTCATGTCGGGTATCGGCGTCATACTCATCATCCTGCAAATCGGGCCGCTCCTGGGGCAGGCATCACCAGGTGGGGGCGTTATCGCTACGCTGAATAATCTGCCTGAATTATTGGCCGGTGTGCGTGTGCAGGAGACGGTGCTGGCCCTGTTGACGGTCGCCATCCTGTTTTTTGTACCCGCCAGGCTGAAACGTTATTTGCCGCCACAGTTGCTTGCCCTGGTGGTTGTTACGCTGGCATCTATTGCGGTGCTCGGTAGTGCGGATATTCGCCGTATCGGCGAAATTTCAACTACGCTGCCGGAACTGAGAATGCCGGTGTTCAGTGTCGAGCAGTGGCAGATTATGCTGCTTGATGCCGTGGTCCTGGGCATGCTTGGTTGCATCGACGCACTACTGACTTCTGTAGTTGCCGACAGTCTTACCCGTACTCAGCATAACTCGGACAAGGAGTTGATTGGTCAGGGCATCGGAAATGTCATGTCGGGCCTGTTCGGTGGCCTACCCGGAGCGGGCGCGACCATGGGCACAGTGGTTAATATTCAGGCCGGCGGGCGCACTGCGTTATCCGGGTTGGTGAGGGCCGGCATATTGCTGGTTGTGGTACTGTGGGCGGCAAATCTTACAGCGGTGATACCACTGGCCGTGCTCGCCGGTATTGCGCTCAAGGTCGGTATCGATATTATCGATTGGGATTTTCTCAAACGCGCCCATCGTCTCTCCGGAAAGGGCGCGATTATCACCTACGGCGTTATTGCGCTAACCGTGTTTGTAGATCTTATAGTGGCTGTGGGCATAGGTCTGTTTGTTGCGAACATAATGACGGTAACGCGGCTTTCCGAGTTGCAGGCGGACGACGTCAAGGCGGTGACCAATCCGCGTGAAACAGATCTGGTGCTGACACCCGATGAGCGAAAAATCCTGTCCGCCGCTGCCGGCAGAGTTTTGTTACTTCATCTGCGCGGCGCCATGATTTTCGGGACATCGCGTGTCATCAGTCGCAAGAACTCCGAGGTTGAAGGCATCATGACGCTCATTGTCGACGTTACCGACGTGGTGTACCTGGGGGTGTCTGCGGCGCTGGCAATCGAGGCGGCAATTTTGGACATGATCGATGCCGGGCGTTCCGTGTATGTGGTTGCCGGACCCGGGCAACCTCGCCGGCGACTGGAGATCATGGGTGTCCTGCAACTAATTCCGCAACACAACGTGGTCGAAGACCGTTTGACTGCAATGGAACATTCGGTATATCGCGACAGATCGCCGGTGCAAGCAACCGTTGCCCCGACAAACGGCATGTGCAGTGTTGGATGAATCGGCGCAAGAATTTATCGACATAGTATTGAGCATCAATCTAACCTATAAGAGCAGGCGTAAAAAATACTGGAAGTGAGCCACACGCACGCAATACAGGAGGATAGGATCCATGCAGTCAGATCACAGTCGGGCATCCGTCGTGAAGGTGCATTACCTTGATGAGCTCGAGAGGCATATAGAAAACACCTTGTCGAATAACTGGATTCTGTGTGTAGAGCATACGCAGGACGTTAATCCTGTCTCCACACAATGGCAGCAATGGGGGAAAGCGCAGTATTGCGTCAAGGAAGCAAGATCTGTAATCCGCTGTATTCAGGCATGCCGGGCAGAATACCCGACGCACAGCGTTCGACTTTATGCGGAAAAAACCAGCCCCCGGACGCGATTTATATATCCGGTGTATCGCTCGGAGGGGAATACCGGTTCAGCGCAGGTACTGCCCGGAAAATGGACTGCACAAGCAAGCCGCTTTGGCACCTGGTTGAAACCACTCCAGGCAGGCGCCATCGCAGCTCGTACCCGAATATGGCGCATAATCATCGTCACAGGTATGTTGCTTGGCTCGCTCTTGGTCTTTGAAGAAGTAATAGCCTGACAGGACTGCCGGATACGAGATGGCCCTATTGCTCGATCTTTATCTCCTGGGCCGATGCCATCATGCGAATGGCATGCTCCAGATCAATCTGATCGGGATTCTCGGCGTTCTGCTGTTGCAGTGTTTGTACCAACTCTTTCTGCTCAAGGGTGAAATAATAGCCGTCGCTGTCCTGGATATAAGCGGCCCAGGGTACGAATTTTGTGAGCGGGAAAAGCTGATCGGATTGCGGTGAAATATCGATATTCAGTCCGGCAATGAACAGGACTTTCTTGCCTTTATAGGCGTGCTCTTTCACGATAGTGCGAAACGTGCGGTCGAATTCTATCTGCGTGGTAATCTGGGCGGCCAGTAGATGGGGCGAATTCGAGGTCACTATTTGCGGCATGTAGTTGATCAGATTATGTTCGAGGTGATGCGCACCTTCTTCCATCTGTGGAATATCACGCCGAAAATAAAACATGTCCGCGGTCAGGTTGGTACCAATTGGCTGCGGTGTGATGCCGTTGAACGCTGTCTCCCCCATTCTGTCGACAAACTCCTGCGCCGGTAAATAGACTTTCGCCGTACTCAGTATCCTCAATGGAATGGGTTGTTTGCCTGAATCAGTGGCGATCAGCTTCTCGAGACGAAGTAACAGGCTATTGTCACGGTCCTGACGCAACAACTGGTTATCGACGATGATTATTTTCCGGCCGTCTTCGTTATGCAGCAGAATGTTGTGGCGGGCGAATTCATATTCGTTCTGATACCAGGAAATCACCTGCTGAATCTTTCCGCAGCTTGAGCTGCATTCCATGTGAGTGGTCTGGGCACGCCGATACGTGCCGAACACCTGGTTTTCCGGGTCGTAGCCGACGTGACTGGCCTGGATGATGAGCATATCCTGACCGTGTGTGGCGTGCGGAGCGTGTCTGTCTGTGGCGACGATTCCACCGACGACACCATGATTGAACGGAAAGGTGCCGAAGTGTTTGGCGATCATTATGATGGGGTAGCCCTGGCTTTCATCGGAACAAAATGCACGCGATGGCATGACTTTCCCGGGAGTAAAGCCCAGCGATATGCACCAGTTGTAGAGACGGGGCACGAACACATTGTAACGCATCATCATGTCGTGGATCGGGAAGCCTCCAGCGGGCTCCGCCGTGTTCGCGGCTAGTTCTGGCATTGGGTTTTTCCCAGGGTATCGTAAAGAAATCTGAAAATATTATTGTGGATTATACTCAATCACGCACAGTTATCCCATCCGACGCGATGGCTGGCTAACTAACCTGTGCATGGCGAATTGCTACTTAAGCGGCTACAGGCAGCTGGTATAAACTGCGGCAATGTGACTCCCACTGGAATTGGCTGAGGTCAGCGAGGCGGATTTTGCTTTTTTCGGACATCTTTGCGGGAGTGGTATCGTCAAGTGCAGTATGTGCGCGGTGCGAGTTGTAATGCTTGCGAAAATCAGCCAGCTTTCGCTCCAGCTCACTGGCATTCCAGAAAATCGTCTAATAAAGGAATTCTCGACGAATGGTCCTGATCAGCGGTTCAATGAAGGGGTGAGATAGTGGTGTGTATGGGATGGTTTAGACTTCGTCTGCAACGAGAATCCTCAGGTTCTCTTGCCATTGGTGATACAGGAAGAGTGGGTCATTATCAGAGCTGATATTTTTCGGAGCACCCTGGGAAGAAATGGCGGTGTTGAACATTCGTCACAAGGCGATACCGTTAAAGTGGCCCATGATGACGAATACCCAGTGACTCTTTAATAGGATGGACTCGCAGCGGAACAGGTCAACGCTCCAGAGGCTGTATTAATCTGCTGCGTGATTCGCGGACAGTCAAACCGTGGGTTGCATCGTTTTAGTTCGACGATAGCCTGGATGAGTTCGAGAGAAGGCCCTCTGGGGCCGGGCTTACCTTTACGGTCAGACGAATACAGCCGTCGGTACTTGCGTTACTTGAGTAGGTGGTGAAATTTCAGCAGCGTGGATGGCCGAATAATCACGGCGGCCCGCTGGACATGCCGTGGAATGAGAAATAGTGACCAGAAACCGAGCAGGAAGCGATCCAGGGCGGTTAGATTAGGTGCGCGCTGCCGGCCACGATTCACAATCAGGAGTTGCTGCTTCATGAGAAGGCTATCGGCGACGATGGTTTTCGCGCCACCGGGCCACAGGAGCTGTGCAATTGTGGTTTGCAGATGGGCGAGGAGTATCAGCAGGTCCTTCATGGCGGAGCAGGATAGGGCGAGTCATCTGGGGTAAGTGCTTCCAGGCTACTGTATTCAGGTTAAAATTACTAATTCGCCATACACAGGTGTACCAGCAATGCATCAATTGCGTCTGCGTAGGCTCTGATTGTACGATACCCAGGCCGGTCATAGAACGACAGATCTCAGAGATCCTTCATTATTATTGCGGTTTGGTGTGTGGCTGTCAGGGCAGTCGGGGTTATTGAGTCGGCCACCGCACGGAGGCAGGCATGCTGTGTTCTAAAAGAGCCTTTGTCTGCCCCGGCGGCACAACTATTTTATGAGCTTGCAATCTCTCAGGAGAATTTTCTGGCGTATGCAACTGGTAAACGGGCTAAATTTCGACCATATCCATGGTCACATCTACAGCGAACTGATGTCCAGTACGAATAGCCTGAGCGAGGAGATATAGGCGTTTCAGATGTCTGCTTTTTCACGAAATCCGCTGGGTGTCTTCCGGATAGAAGGGATGTCACTGGATTACAGTGATTTCGTTCCGCGCTTATGCAATTTCTGTCACTCTGCGGGTTTGGCCCGTAGGAAACTATCACTTGGAACTGCATTTTGCGCCGACCAGGATCAAGGTCGAGCCGCGTTATTGCTTACCAAGCATTTTGGCGCGTATCCCATTGAAATTGGAAATGAGGATGCCACATTGGATTTCAGGGACGCCGATAAATGGATGGGCCGATCCAATGATATCGTGTTGCTCCAGGCTGGCCATGTACTGAATATTTCAACAACGACGCTCCATGCTGGATCTTCTGGGTCACGCACTGAACCTGGCGGGCCAGCAACCGGATGCGGCACTCTGTCAAGAGTGCTTGCCTGGTACTTGCGCGAGTACCAGGATGCGCTCAGCCATGTGCGGTTTCATCTGGAACACGGAAGACGCCTGGTTGAGATCGACACAGTATTGCTTGAGCGAAATGGACGAGATGGACTATGTCTGAGTCTTGATCGGCTTGTGGAAAAAGCGCCGAGTGGCAGCTTCCAGACAAACTTCGAGTCTGATTTGAAAGTAACCTTTCTTGCGAACATAGCTTTGCCGGCCAAATTATTCGAGGGACAGAATACACGGGCTTGCAAGGTATTAGATCCAGAGTGGTTTTCATTCAACACGTCCGAATCCAAGGTTGAGATGGCCCTCAAATGTGCCGAGGTCAATCTGCGAGACCAGATGCCCTATATTGTCTCTGCCCAAGATCCACTGTTTACAGCTGCAGAAATCAACATTCAGAAAGAGTTCGATGCAAATACGCAACGTATCAGAGTCAGTAGTGCCGCAAAAGGAAAGAGATTGGTCTATTTAGCGGGGATTAATGTTGAAGCGCCATATCGAGGTGGTAAATTCCTATCGGAAACCGAGTTTCTCCCGTGGCAAGTTTATATTCAGGACGATGAAGGAAAATGTGAAGTCTTGAATCAGGTGACACTTATGCGCAGGCTTAGAGAGGCAAGCCCTGTCAATCCCGATACGATCAACCTCGACAAGGTGCTTCAGCAGGGGGAGCCTGATGATCAATGAATGTAATGCAGGGTGAAGGGCAAAAGAATAGTTCAGTACTCGGCGCAGGCATGAGTTGCAAAGAAGATTCAGATTGATCGACCTGGCGAGGAGTGACAACAGCCATATCGGATATCCACGACACCTTAAGAACTGCATCGATCCTGAACTTCTCCGCATGCCGTTTCCCACTCATTTTTACTATCTGTACACTTCATCTGAGGACTGCGGGTGCCGGACAGGCCGGCGTGCTGGTTTGCACGCTTGAATCGCCCCCATCTTGCTAGACACTTCTCAGCCATCCAAAATGGCATCAGGAGGAGTGAAGATGAGCGACAAGCGATACCCGGATGAGTTCAAGATCGAGGCGGTTCGGCAGATCGTCGAACGGGGCCATAAAGTGGCCGATGTAGCCAGCCGGTTGGGTGTGAGCACGCATAGCCTATACGCCTGGAAGAAGCAGTTCGGGCCTGATGCGCCCGAGCATCAAGCCAAGGCTGCCGAGCAAGCCGAGATCAAGCGGTTGAAGAAGGAGTTGAAGCGCGTTACTGAGGAGCGCGACATCCTAAAAAAAGCCGCGGCGTACTTCGCCAACCAGCCCAAGTGAGGTACGCCTTTATCAAGACCCACAGCACTGCCTGGCCGGTACGTCATCTGTGTCGACTGCTCGATCTGCATCCGAGTGGCTATTACGCCTGGTTGCGGGAACCGAAGTCGAAGCAGGCCCGGGCGAACGAGCGGCTGCTGGGTCTGATCAAGCAGTTCTGGCTGGAGAGCGGTGGAGTCTACGGCTACCGCAAGGTACACCGGGACCTGCGTGAGGTGGGCGAGACCTGCGGCAAGCACCGGGTGTATCGGCTGATGAAGAGCGCGGGATTACGGGCGGAAGTCGGCTACCGGAGGCGTCCCCGGCATCGCTCAGGGACACCCAGTGTCGTGGCGCCCAACCGTCTGGCACAGCAATTTACAACCGCAGCGCCCGATGAGGCTTGGGTCACCGATATCACGCACATCAGGACGCACGAGGGTTGGCTTCCCACAGTCTTGTAGACAATCCTTGGTGTGCGAATTAATAGTTACGTCACGGCATGAAGCTGATAGAACTCTCGGGCCAAATAGAAGAACTGTTCCCTGGGTGAAATCTGCGAACCGCAGCTTTCCTATATCCTGCCGTTCGTTGGCATTCAATGAATGTGTGGTGTCCATCAGCTGTTTGATGGCAATTGTCGACTCACTCTTCACCTCTTAACAGGAGATGATGAATATCAGACTTTATTTGATTTGAAGAGCAGGGGGTGAAGTGAAAAACAGTGGTTAATCAGAAGGAAAGAATCAACGCTGGTATCTAACAACTGTGCCCAAAAGTGGCAGCGGTCAGGTTGTCTCAGCAAGTAACTTATTGAGTAACGTGGTGAATCAGAACCGGGGAGGAGTCCTGGCCGAAGCGTTTGCGTGGGGTGTGGGTCACAGCTGTATCGTGTGGGTGTCAGGTTTTCGAATGTTTCTGCGCGCGTATTACAACAAAGGAACCTTCACCATACCCGGATTTTATTCCAGTTTCCGAGTCCGGCCCGGGGTCGCCGGGCAACAGGGCCTGGGCAAACTCGAAATTTCCGAATCCGGAGTTTTCCAGTTTGCTGACAATTTCTTCTGTGGTATGAAAAACAGCATCCCTGTAGAACCTGCTGTGTTGTTTTTCCGCTTCGTATTTTTTCCCCAGGGCGCTTGCCTTGTCGATTAGTCCGATAATAATAAATCCACCCTCTTCAAGAATCCGGTAGACCTCCGTGAAAGCCTGTTCAAGGGAATCAAGAAAACACACCGTCGTTACCAGCAGTGCGTACTGGTATGACCGGTCATCAACAGGCAAGGACTCTGCCGTTCCATCCACCATGTTAACGCCCCGTGTCCGGGCGATGTTGCGCATGGCCCCGGATGGTTCAACTCCCGTGGCAATGCCCAGTGGCTGGGTAAACCGCCCGGTTCCGGCGCCAATCTCGATCCCGACGCCTGCCTCGGGTAGCAGCGTTCTGACAGCCTTCAATTCCAGGGCATATTCTGCGGGGTGGTTATCAAACCACGCATCATATTCATGTGCATGCGAATCAAAGGCTGCCGATTTAACCATGGCCTGAATCAGGCGCGCTGTGCCATCTCAACGGCATGCCGGAGCGCTATCTGCAGGCTGCCGGCGTCGGCCTTGCCGCTGCCGGCAAGGTCCAGTGCGGTGCCGTGGTCGACCGAGGTGCGGATGATGGGCAGGCCAAGCGTGATGTTGACGGCACGGCCAAAGCCGCGGTGCTTCAGTACCGGCAGTCCCTGGTCGTGGTACATGGCGAGGATGGCATCACTGGCGGCGATATTTTCCGTGTTAAACACGGTATCGGCCGGTACCGGGCCGTCCAGGTCCATGCCCTCGGCGCGCAGGCTGTCGAGAACGGGCGTGATGACTTCATTTTCCTCGTGACCGAGGTGGCCACCTTCGCCTGCGTGCGGGTTGAGGCCACACACCTTGATGTGTGGCCGGGCGATGCCGAAACCCTTTTTCAGGCCGTCATGCAGCACGCGAATTACCCGTTGCAGGTGTTCGGGAGTAATCGCTGCGCTGACATCGCGTAGCGGCAGGTGAGTGGTGACGAGCGCCACGCGCAGGTCCTCGATGGCCAGTAGCATGACCACGTCTCTCACACCCGTTGCAGCAGCAAGATATTCCGTATGCCCGGTGAACGGGATGCCGGCGTCGTTGATGATGCCCTTGTGCACGGGGCCGGTTACCATGGCATCGAAACTGCCATCCTGGCAACCGGCTATCGCGATATCCAGTGTGTCCAGTACATAACGTGCATTACGACTGTCCAGTACACCGGCTTGCGCCGGGGTGCGCAGTGCGACCGGGGCGATGCACAGTTCGCCGGGTTCATTGGCGCGTGCCGCCTGGCTGGCATCGAATGTGCGAAAGTGGAACGGTAGCTGCAACCGTGCGGCGCGTTCGCGCAGCAACTCCGGATCGGCTATGACCACCGGTTCGATGTTATCTGCGATTTGTCCCGGCTGCAGGCACAGATCCGGACCGATGCCGGCCGGCTCGCCGGGGGTGAGTGCAATACGAAGTATTTTTTCAGGCAAGGGAGGGCGGTGGACTATATTTCATCGACCCGGTATTCAACGTAGGCTTCGTCGCGCAGCCGCCGCAGCCACAGGAACAGTTCCTCGTCGTACTTGCGCGAGCGAATCAGGTTGCGCACCCGGTTGCGTTCGAATTCCTCGGTGTTGTCCAGCTCGCGGTATTCCTCCACCTTGATCAGGTGCCAGCCAAAGCGGCTCTTGACCGGCTTGCTGAGTTCGCCGGGGTTCAGTTCCTCCATGGCGGCCTCAAAGGCCGGCACGGATTCGCCAGGACCAAGCCAGCCGAGGTCGCCGCCCTTGGCGGCCGACAGGGTGTCCTGCGAGTTGGAGCGCGCGAGACTGGCAAAGTCTTCACCGCCACGCAGTCTCATTTCCAGCTGTTCGATGCGCGCGCGGTTCTCTTCATCGGTGTGCAGTTCGTCGGCACGCAACAGGATGTGACGAGCACGGGTCTGGTGCATGATGTGGCGTTCGTCGCCGCGCTTGTCCACCAGCTTGATGAGGTGGAAGCCGCCAGGGCTGCGAATCAGCCCGGAAATATCTCCCACCTGCATGGACTTGAGCGGCTCGATGAACAGTTCAGGCATTTGTCCAAGACTGCGCTTGCCGATATCACCGCCTTCCAGCGCTGTTTGTCCATCGGACTCGGCGATGGCAAGTTCGGAAAAACTGGCATTGTTTTGCAGGCGATCAAGTATGTTTTGTGCGCGCTGTTCGGCCGCCTGTATGTCTTCCGGGCTGGCAGCCTCGGGGATGGCCACCAGGATATGCGCAAGATGGTACTCCACGTCTCCTGCTCCGCTGGCCTTGAGTGTCGCGAGCAGGTTGTCTACTTCCAGTTCGCTGACCTTGATACGGCTGCCGACCATCTGGCGCCGCAGTTTCTTGATCAGCAGCTGTTTGCGCAGATCTTCCCGGAAGGCAAGATAATTGAAATCATCACGTTCGAGCACCTCGCGAAATTCGGACATCGACAGGTTGTTCTCGCGTGCTACCTGCTGTACCTCGCTGTTCAGGGTGCTGTCATCTACCGACATGCCATTCATTTCGGCGATCTGCAACTGCAGCTTCTCCACCACCAGCCGCTCCAGCACCTGCTTGATCAGCACGCTCTGGCTCGGCAGAGGCGTGCCTTTTTCCTGTAACTGGGCAGAGACGTTGGCAACAGCATTTTCCAGCTCACTGGACACCACGATACCGTCATTGATGATGGCCACGATGCGGTCCAGCGGGTAGCGCGGGTTGTTGTCAGGGGTGTCCGGTGTGCCCCCGGTCTCTGCCTGTGCGCTGCACAGTGTGGCAAGTAGCAGGCAGGCGGAAAAAAACCTGGATAACGTCATACAAGAATCCACTAAAAATCAGTTGTTGGAACGGTAGCCAAGGATACCACGTTCCAGCGCGTCATCGACGCTGGTGCCGAGCTTGCCAAGGCCCTTCAGCTCGAGTTGCAGGAAGATGGCGGTAGTGCGGTCGACACCATCGCTGTTGATGTAGTTGCGGCCGAGCAACTGCACGCCCCAGCAACAACTCTCATATGCCAGACCAGCCAGCGCCTCGATAGTTTCATTGCTGTCGAGATCGATATACCAGCGTCCAACCGCGTGCCAGGTGCGACTCAGTGGCCACAGGAACGAGACATCGGCCTGCTCCTGGATGTTGTCACGGAAGCGGTATCCGAGGTTGATCAGCTGGCGCGGACCGCGTCGGTACTGCAGGCGGTAGTTGTTACGTTCAGTGTGCGATTCGCGCGGGTCCCACAGCATCTCGGCGCGTATGCTCCAGAAGCGTGACAGCGACAGGTCCAGCTCGCCAATCAGGTCCGAGCTGTTATCCAGGTCGACTGTTTCCCCGGGCAGGGTAACGGTGCGGTCGCGGAAATACAGCAGCGAACCGAGGCTGGCGCTGAGTAGCTGCTGGCCGCTGGTGGGATTCAGAAAACGCGTGGTCAGTGCGAGTGCCAGCTGGTTGGCATCGCCCATGCGGTCAGGGCCGTTGAAACGGTTTTCGCGGAACAGTGTCCAGAAGTTGAAATCGTAGTTACCGGTGTCAAATACCGGCAGGTCCTGCTGGTCTTTCTCGGGCACGTACAGGTAGAACAGGCGCGGCTCCAGCGTCTGTATGTAGGGCCTGTTACCCCAGCTGCCGCTGCGTTCGAAGAAACTGCCGGCATCGAGGCTGGCCACCGGCGTGGTGCGCGCAGGATCGGTATCGATGCCGGGCGCGGTATTGTCCAGTGTGTAGGCGGTATGACGTACTCCAACGGCGGGTTCCACGTACCAGCCGGCACGACGCACCGGCAGGCTGAAGCGCGGCTGCACATCCAGGCGCGTGCCTTTCACCACGGTGTTGTCACTGTGGCTGAAGTAATTTACTTCTGCCTGTGCGGTGGTTTTGATGCCCAGTACGCGCCTGTCGGGGCTGAAGTCAAACAGGATTTGCGGTAATTGTCGGTAGGGGCGGTCGGCCGACGCCAGCGTGGCATCCAGGTTCTGGAAGTCCTGCACCACAATGCCCAGCTTCCAGTCCTGTCCGTGATAGGTGGCGCGCGCAGTGCGCTCAAGGCTGGTCTGGCTGGTCTGTACCAGGTCGTTGCCAAGGTCCTCGAAGTAATCGCTATCGGACGCGTCGCTGGCGGTGATGCTGGTCTCCAGTCGTGCCGTCGGGGTGCCGTAGTGGCGCAGGCTGACCAGGCTGCGATCCTGGCCACCGAACGCGTCATCAGAGGGTAGGTACTCGGCCTTGACACTGCCTTTGCTATGGCGTGTCAGGTAGCGGAACTCGCCACCCAGCATGACGCCACGGTCGCTCATCAGGCGCGGCGTGATGGTGGCATCACGATTCGGTGCGATATTCCAGTACCACGGCAGGCTGACATCCACGCCGGTTTCCCCGGTGGTGCCGACCTTCGGTAGCAGCAGGCCGGTCTTGCGCCGTTCATCGAGCGGGAAACTGATATAGGGGGTGTACAGGATCGGCACCTGCTTGAAAGTGACCTTGGCATTACGCGCGATACCCGTACCCTCGGTATGGTCGAGTTCGACCTCGCGCGCGGACAGCATCCAGTCCTGGTTGCCTGGCGGGCAGGTGGTGTATGAGGCCTTTTCCAGGCGCTGGTGATAGGCACCCTCAAGGCTTAACAGGCTGGCCCCGCCACGCGCATGCTGTTTGGGCAGTGCATAGGTAATCTGTTTCAGCGTCCCCCGTTCCTGCTCCGTTTGCAGTAAGGCACTCTCGCCGCTTACCACCAGCTCGGGGCCTGCAAAGCGGATGCCGTTACTGGCCTCAACCTCGCCATGTTCCTGCCGGAAGGTGATATTGTTGGCCTGCAACTGGTGTTCACCGTAGCGAAAGATGGCATCGCCACTCAGTGTGAACACGCGGTCCGGGCTGGCGGCGGCCGCGTCGGCGCGCAGATCGATGACGTCAAGATCAGCACCTGCGGTATCAAAAACGCTTTCCGGTGCAACCGGCGGACACAGTGCCCAGCGGTCAGCCTTGTCCTGTGTGGTTGGCGGTACGGTTGCAGGTGCAGGTGCAGGTGCAGGTGTTGCTGCGGGCGTGGCAGGGACCTCATCGGTCGTAGCCGCCACAAGTGTGGTTGGCAGGCGGGTCGTTGTTGTGACCGGGGCTGCCGGTGTTCCGGGGAGTTGTTCTTTACGTGCTGCGGGGAACGTATCCGTGGATGACGTTGTCGCAGCAGGAGGGTTGCAGTTCCAGCTGCCACTGCCGGTCGGTTCACAGCGCCAGGGCGTGGCTGCACTCGCATCAATCTGTACTCCCGCCAGCAGGAGCAATGCCCAGCTTGCCGCTGCTTGTTGGTAATTCATGCGCGAATACCCCGGATGGCAGCGGGATAGCATGGGGGTATCGACAGACAAAGGCGCATGCAAGGACTTTCGAGGTCAGGTTCATCGGCCCAGCCGGATGGCGGACGCGAGGTAAAATCGCATAGAATGGCTTCAACTTCAAACATTTTATAATCAGTGTGTTAGCGATCATGTCCTCAAGACAACGTTATTTGCTGTTGGCCGTGCTGCTGGCCGCGGTGTTGCTGGTGGTGACTGCTCCCGAGCAGGAGCCCGAGCTGCGCGAGGCGGTGGCCACACGCGTCCAGGTTGCCACGGTGGCTCGGCATGACCTGGTGCCGTCCGAGACGGTCAGCGGGCGGCTGGAGCCCGCACGCAAGGCGGCGTTGCATTTCGAACTGACCGGGCAGATCGAGGCACGTGCCGTGGAGCCTGGCCAGGCGGTGGCTGAAGGTGCCCTGTTGCTGGCGCTGGATGCCGGTGACGCTACCGACGCACTGGCCGAGGCCGAGGCGCAGCTCACACAGGAGCAGCGCAATATTGCGCGTGACCGTGAATTATTGACCCTGGCGCGGCAGAACTATGCGTTGCAGAAGAATGACCTGGAACGGCTGGAGAAACTCGGTGCCGATTCCCTGGTCTCCAGGTCACATCTCGATGAAGTCCGTATTCAGCTCATCAGGCTGGAATCGGAGCTGGCACAGCTCAAGGCCAGCACCGGGACGGCAAATGCACGTCTTGCCCTCAAACAGGCAGCCAGCAGCCGCGCTGCGCGCAACCTGGAACGAGCCCGGCTACAGGCGCCGTTTGCCGGTACCGTGAACAGCGTGAATGTGCAGGTGGGTGATTACGTGACACCCGCGCAACTGGCTGTGGAGCTGGTCGATGCAGCAAGGCTGGATATGTATGTCGAGGTGCGTGGTGAGGTGATCCAGTCGCTGGCACAGGGACAGGCGGTCGAGGTCGAGGTCAATGGCAGCAGCCTGCCGGGTGAGGTGTTGTCATTGCAGCTTGATCCGGACCCGGTGACCTTTACCCACGCATTGCGTATACGCCTTGCCGGCAACGGTGTACGTCCGGGCCAGGTTGCACAGGTGCGTCTGCCGTTGCAGGCCCTGCAGCAGGTGGTGGCGGTGCCAGTCACGGCAGTGCTGTACGAGGAGGGGCGCACCTTTGTCTTCCGGGTCGGTGGCGATGCCCTGGAGCGGGTCGAGGTGGAGCTGGCGCATCGTGTCGGCGAGTGGCTGGAAGTCCTGCGGGGTATCCACCCGGATGACCGGGTGGTCGTACGCGATGTCGCCGCGCTCAGCGATGGACAGAAGGTGACAGTCGAACTGCAGGCTGGTTCCTGAGCATGCTGGAAACCCGATGTCGCTGATCCGCTTCTCCATCAACAATCCGCTGGTCACCAATCTCATGCTGGCGATCGTGGTGATCCTTGGCGTGTTGTCGTGGCGATCCATGCCGCAGGAAATGTTTCCCACCATCGAACTGGATGCGGTCAGCATCAACGTAGTGTTCGAGGGCGCATCGCCGGAGGAGGTCGAGCGCCAGGTGACCATTCCCATCGAGGAGGAATTCGAGGGCATGGCCGAGATCGACGAGATGACCTCGACCAGTAGCGAAGGTGGGGCGGCGATCCTGATCAAGCTGAAATCGGATACCGATGTCGATCAATACATGCGAGATGCACAGACCGCGCTCGACCAGGTCACCGACCTGCCGGAACAAGCCGAGGAACCTGAGCTGGTGCGAATGAAGGCGCGCTTCCCGGTGATAAGCCTGAGTCTGTACGGTGATGTCTCGCGCGGTTTTCTGTACGAGCAGGCCGACCGGGTCAAGAGGCGCATGGCGCAGATAGCGGGTGTCGCCAGTGTCGGTGTTGCCGGCGATCGCGAGTGGGAGATCTGGGTGGAGGTGAACCCGTTCGATCTCGCCGCACACGGGATTGCGCTGGGCCAGGTACTGGCAGCGGTGCGTGGTAATCTGCGCGATCTGCCGGGCGGTTCGCTCAAGGCGCGTGAGGGTGACATCCTGTTGCGCGGCAAGGGTGTGGCCCCGCGCCCTGAGCAGATCGCGGAAATTGCGGTGCGCAGTAACGACAAGGGCGGCCAGTTGCGCCTTGGTGATATAGCCAACATCGAGTTACGCCTGGAGGAAGCGCGCACCATTGGCCGTTTCAATGGACGACCCTCGGTGAACCTGACGGTCACCAAGACCCTGGATGCCTCAACCATCGATGTGGCCGACGCAGTGCGCGTGTTTGCCGCGCAGCTGGAAAGCGAACTGCCCGCAACGCTCCAGGTTGGTCTGTTCAATGACCTCTCGGTGTACGTCAAGAATCGCCTCAACACGGTAAAGTCGTCCGGGCTGGTTGGCCTGGTGCTGGTGTTGCTGTCGCTGTACCTGTTCCTGAATTTTCGTGTTGCACTAATCACCGCCATGGGTATCCCGGTGTCATTCCTGGTCGCGGTGGTAGCCATTTTCTACCTCGGCTACACCATCAACATGGTGTCGCTGTTTGCCTTCCTGATCGCGCTTGGCCTGATCGTGGATGATGCCATCATCGTTACCGAAAACATGTACCGGCACATGGAAATGGGCAAGCCCGCGCACGAGGCAGCGCGTATCGGTTCGCGCGAGGTGCTGTGGCCGGTGCTTGCCAGCACTGCCACCACGGTGGCCGCGTTCATGCCGATGTTCTCGATCAAGGGCGTGATGGGGGCATTTATCGAGGTGATACCGGTCGTGGTCAGTGCCGCTCTGCTGGGTTCCTTGTGGGAGGCATTTGGCGTGTTGCCTTCACATGCAGCGGAGTTGTTGCATGCCGGTAAGCGCGCGAGCAGGGATGGCGAGCGCCGCGTTGACTGGAGCCGCTTGCTGGATCGCTATATTGGCTGGTTGCGCTGGTCGCTGGAAAACCGCTATTTCGTTGCGCTGCTCAGCGCCGGTATACTGATTGTGACGCTGGTCTTTGCTGTTACACGTATCCCGTTCCAGCTGTTTGACGACATGGATGTGGGTCAGTTCTTCATCAATGCCGAGGCGCCGCAGACCTACAGCCTGGAAGACACTGCCAGGCTGGCCACGCAGATGGAACAGGTGATACTGACGTCACTCGACGAGCAGGACCTCAACTCATTACTGACCAACGTCGGGGTGAGTTTTGTCGATTTCAACCGTTTCCTGATCGGCAGCCATTACATTCAGCTGGTGGTCGATCTGCAGAAGGCCAGGCCGGAAGGTTTCATAGAGCGTTTTATCTCGCCGCTGGTGAGTTTCGACTTCGATGCGCAGGGTAAGCGCAGTCGTGCCACCGAAGACATCATCAACGAGTTGCGCGACAAGCTGCAGACAGTGGCCGGCATCCAGCGCATTTCCATACAGCGCCCGCACGGCGGGCCGGCCGGCGCCGATATTGAGGTCGGGGTGACCGGGCGTGACGTGATGGTGTTGCGTGATGAGGCAAGTCGCATAGTCGAGTACCTGCAGCGTCTGCCGGGGGTGCGCGATGTGCGACAGAACCTGGAGACCGGCAAGCTGGAATACCGCTATTCCCTGAATGCGCGTGGCAAGGAGCTGGGCCTGAAACAGAGTGACCTTGCCGACGCCGTACGTACCGGTTTTCTCGGTGTCGAGGCCGTGCATGTCACGCGCGCCAACAAGCGTGTACCGGTGCGCGTGATCTACCCCGAGTCGATACGCGAAAGCAGTGACCTGGAGGACCTGCCGCTGGTTCTCGATGATGGCCGGCTGGTGTATCTGGGCGACGTGGCGACGATTACCACCGGGCGCGGTATGAATACCATCAACCGGCGCGATACCCGACGCCTGGGTATTGTCACTGCCGAGGTCGATGCCCAGCTGAGTACGCCGCTGGAAGTGACCGAACTGGTGCGCAGGGAGTTCGGCGCGATCGGCGAGCGTCTGCCCGGTTATGAACTGATGTTCCTGGGCGAGAAGAAGGACGCCTCTGAATCTTTCAGTGGCATGAAGGATGCGCTGCTGATATCCGCTGCCATTATATTTTTTATCCTGGCCGCACTGTTTCGCTCCCTGCTCGATCCGCTGGTGGTGATGACCGCGATCCCGTTCGGAGTGATCGGCGTAGTATTCGGTCACATGCTGTTTGACTACAACCTGCAGTTCCTGTCCGCCATCGGGTTCCTTGCATTGACCGGTATCGTGGTAAACGATTCGCTGATCCTGGTGAATTTCGCCAAGCGCATGCGCGGCGAAGGCATGGAGCGTATCGATGCCATGGTAGAGGCAGGAAGAGTGCGTGTGCGGCCGATCCTGCTTACCAGTATCACGACTTTCCTCGGTGTCTCGCCGCTGATCTTCTTTGCTACCGGCCAGACTGCATTCCTGTCACCGATGGCGGTCAGCCTCGGTTTCGGACTGTTGTTTGCCACTGTGATCATCCTGATTTCCATTCCCAGCTTCTATATGATCGCCGATGACCTGCGTGAATGGAGTTGTGCGAAGTTTCGTGCCTGGTTTCCCCGGACGGAGGAGTTGTAGCAACAATGGAGCCGTCTTCCTGTTTATCTCTTGAGGAATTTCTCTACCAGGGAGAGGATTGTGGATACAATCAGTGAATCCTTCTCACACTCCATTTTGCGGATTGAAGACATGCCAAAACGCCTTGAACAATTGAAGCAGTGGCTGGAGACGGAGCTCACATTCCGCGACTACACCATCAATCCCGCATCCAGTGATGCCAGCTTCCGGCGCTACTTCCGTGTCGTGCATAACGGCGAGAACTTCATTGTCATGGACGCACCGCCAGAGCAGGAAGACTCGCGACCCTTTATCAAGGTGTCGGGTCTGCTGTGCGATGGAGGGTTGCATGTGCCCGAGGTCATGGACGACGACCTTGAGCAGGGGTTCCTGTTGCTGTCAGACCTGGGCAGTGAACCGTACCTGGGCGCCTTGAATGAATCCAGCGTGGAACGTCTCTATGGTGATGCGCTGGGCGCGCTCGCCACCATTCAGACCTGTGCAGCCGATACGTTGCCGCCCTATGATCGTGAACTGCTGTTGCGTGAAATGGAATTGTTTCGTGAGTGGCTGGTTAGCAAGCACCTGGGCATCGCGCTGGATGCGGCACAGAACCGCATGCTGGATGCTGCATTCTCCCTGCTGGCCGACAATGCGCTCGTGCAGCCCCGGGTTTTCGTGCACCGTGATTACCACTCGCGTAACCTGATGGTTACCGCCCGTAACAACCCCGGTATCCTGGATTTCCAGGACGCCGTGCGCGGTCCGGTCACCTATGACCTGGTGTCACTACTGCGCGACTGCTACATAGCGTGGCCGCGTGAGCGGGTGGAGGAGTGGGCGCTGGGCTACCAGGAACTTGCATTGCAGAGTGGTATCCTGCGCGAGGAGCACGAAGACCCGCAACAGTTTCTGCGCTGGTTCGACCTCATGGGCGCGCAGCGCCACCTGAAGGCGGCCGGCATTTTCGCACGACTCAACCACCGTGACGGCAAGTCGGGCTACCTGGCCGATATTCCGCGCACGCTGGGATATGTCGCGGGGCTGTCGGAGGGTTATCCGGAGCTTGCGGGTTTGTGTGAATTTATCAGCAAGACTGTGCTTGCAGGACTACGTTAGCCAGCCGTGCTGGACAGAGAAAATTCCCGGATTGAAGAAGGTGTTGCACTTATGATGAATCGAATCACAATATTACTGCTGGCTGCTATTGTTTCATTGCATGTTCATGCGGGTGACCAGAGGCCGCATGAAGGAGAACACATGCCGCCAGCTTCACTGCAGCAGTTGTCTGCCGGGCTGCGGCAGCTGCTAGTCGAGGAGATGGTGGCATTGCAGCATGGTATGGAGGCACTGATTCCGGCAATCATCTCCGGGAAGTGGAAAGAGATAGCAGAACTTGGCGAGAAAATACGCAACAGCTATATCCTTAAACAGAAACTGACGCAATCCCAGGCAGATGAGTTACATCATTCCCTGCCACTTTCATTCCGTGAAATGGACCAGGAATTTCACCATGATGCAGCCATGCTGGCGCACGCGGCAGACAAGAAGAACCCGGAGCTGGTTACTTTCTATTATTACAGGATGACCGATGCCTGTCTGGCCTGCCACAGGAAATTCGCAACACATCGATTCCCGGGGCTGAAGTCAGGCAGTGTGGATGAGGGCCATCATCACTAGATCAGGTGTGACAGCACGCCGGAGAACGCGTAGCGAAGTACAGTCCTGCGGCCATGCCGCCAGCGGTATCTAACGGGTTCTTGCATATCTATATTTCAACAAGTCAGCTAGCCCGGTCTATTTAAGCCAATCATTTAAAGTCTGGTTCTGCCCCATTCCGGTCGTTTAGTTGTCTCTAATATAAACAAAGTCTTAACGGCAAAGAACGACCCATTCCGGACATTCATAGTTTCTATCTTGTAAGCCGATTATCCTGATAACAGCCATGCTTTGAGTGTTTCTAACAGAATCCTAACATTTCATTGCTAGCATGATGTTGCAGAGCTAAATCATGGAGTGGCTAGCTTTGCAAAAAATGGCGGCGGCCTTCGTTAACACGTTGGCCATCGTCTTCTTTTTTCCGATGTTTGAGCATGGAATGTTATAAAATCACTGGGAACTTCGGCACTTGTGGCTAGTTAAAACCTTACATCACCGTAGCATGCTCCTGAAACAGTGTGGATATTACTACAGTATTTACGGCCCAATGCCTGACGCATACTCATGTCTGTAGTAAAAATCACTATTATCGAAGATGAGGAAGATATCAGGCATCTTCTGCTCTACAACCTGGAAAAGGAAGGTTACAGTGCGTCCGGGTATGAATCAGGTGAAGAAGGGCTTGCAGCTGTCAGGGCTGAACAGCCGGACCTCGTGTTGCTGGATTTAATGTTGCCGGGCATTGATGGCATGGATGTATGTCGTCAACTGAAGCAGGATGCGGCTACACGAGATATCCCCGTTATCATTATATCTGCCAAGGGTGAGGAATCTGATATCGTAGCGGGTCTTGAACTGGGTGCAGATGACTATCTTTCCAAGCCCTTTAGTCCGAAAGTCCTGCTGGCAAGAATACGTACAGTTTTGCGTCGATTTGCACAGCCAATGGCTGATGAGGGGGATGTTATCCAGGTTGATGATCTTTCACTGGACCCAAAGAAATTTACAGTCACTATATCCGGGGTGCCCGTCGATCTGACGGCCGGTGATTTCCGGCTGCTGACGTTTCTTGCCAGCCATCGTGGCTGGGTATTTACCCGCTACCAGATCGTCGATGCCATTCGTGGTGAAGGATATGTAGTAACGGAGCGCGCTATCGATGTTCAGATTGCGGGGCTGCGAAAGAAGCTTGGTGCTTACGGTATATATATCCAGACCGTAAGAGGTGTGGGTTACCGGTTCCAGGACGCATGATGGGGGCTGATGCTCGCAAATATTCGCTCTGGTGGTACTACGGTTTGTCTGTTGCCATCGTTCTTGCCGTATTGCTGTCAGTCACCTGGTATGTCGCTGACAGGTTTAGCGACTTCTTTGTCGACCAGCAGCGTAACTCACTCGAGGTTTATGCCAGGACAATTACCCTGGATATCGAGGAAAACGGCTTCCCCCTGTCGGGTGTAGCGGGTGTCTGCAGCGCTTCGAAGCATGCAGACAAGACACTGCGGTTAACGTTAATCGATGCAGATGGTGTGGTGTTGTGCGATTCGGTAGCTATCCCGTCAGAGATGGAGAACCATAGCAATCGACCGGAGGTAAGCAGTGCGCTTGATGGTGTGATCGGTTCAGGCGTGCGTTTCAGCAATACCCTGAATGCGTCATTACTGTACGTAGCCGTCCCGTTAAATACCGGTGAGGGTACATGGGTCCTGAGAACCGCGAGATCACTTGCGGCTATTGATGAGCTTCTGCACGAAGTCTTCAGAAAATTGTTTGCAGTTACCTTGTTGCTGATTGTGGCTGTGTTCCTGGTGAGTTTCTACCTGTTCCGGAAAATAAACCCTCCACTGCATGAAATTATGCTGGGTGCGGAGCGTTTTGCACGCGGTGAATTCCAGAGGGAGTTGCCAGGATACCAGGTGAAAGAAATTTCCGAGCTGGCGAATGCCATGAACCTGATGGCCGGCAAGCTTGACAGTCTCGAGAAACTGCGTCGCGAGTTTGTTGCCAATGTGTCTCATGAGTTAAAGACGCCGGTGACATCAATAAAGGGTTTTGCAGAGACGTTGATTAATGGTGCCAAGGATGATCCTGAAGACCTGGCCCGTTTTCTGGGGATTATTTCAACCCAGTCAGACCGCTTGTCGGCCATCATTGATGATTTGCTGACGTTGTCCAGGCTTGAGAGTGCACCTCTTAGTGAAGTTCTGGTGCTGGACTGGTACGACCTGTGTGACATTCTTAGATTGTGCCGGGAAGTATGCCAGTCCCGCGCCGAAAGGAAACAGATCAGCCTGCAGCTTGAGTGCAATGCACCCGTCCGTGTGCATGTTGATCACTCACTGCTTATGCAGGCATTCGTTAACCTGATCGAAAATGCCATCAAGTACAGCCCCGAAAGGACACGGGTGAGCATTGTCGTGCGTCCCGATACAGGCTACACACGGATCGATGTGACTGATGAGGGGCCAGGGATTATGGAGGAGCATATTCCGAGGCTGTTCGAGCGTTTTTACCGGGCCGATAAGGCGCGCAGTCGCAAGCTGGGCGGGACCGGTCTCGGGCTGGCAATCGTCAAGCACATTGTCAGTGTGCACCAAGGTGAAGTCGAGGTGAGCAGCAGCGTTGGCGCGGGGAGTACCTTCAGCATACTTCTGCCTAAATAGGGTGAAATGACATTTGTCCGGATTTTATTAAATCCTTTTGTTTTCCTAACAATAATCTAACAAATCCTCCGCATTATTTGCACCATCAGGTAACTAATGTGGAGAGAATAATGTCTTTTTCAATCAGTAGGATACTTACCCCGGCTTGCGTGCTTGCAGCCGCCATGCAGGTAACCCCAGCAGTTGCTCGTGACCAGCTTCAGGTGGTTGGATCATCGACGGTTTACCCGTTCTCAGCCATTGTGGCAGAGCGCTTTGGGAACCGTGGCAAGTTCAAGACCCCCGTTATCGAAAGTACCGGCACCGGCGGTGGTATGAAACTGTTTTGCCAGGGTGTAGGTGCCAACACGCCAGACGTCTCCAATGCTTCCCGGGCCATGAAATCATCCGAGTGGGATACCTGTCAGAAGAATGGTGTTAAGGACATCATTGAAGTTGCATTCGGCAATGACGGCATTGCTTTTGCCAATGACAGAAAGGGGCCCAGGCTGAACCTGACCCGCAAGCAGCTGTGGATGGCGCTGGCCGAGAAGGGTCCCAAGCCGCAGAAGTGGAGCGAAATCGACGCGTCTCTTCCCGATGCAAAAATAACCGTACTGGTGCCGCCGCCAACATCCGGCACACGTGATGCCTGGAATTCGCTGGTCATGAAGAAAGGCTGTCCGGATTCAGTCAAGAAGGTGGATAAAAAGGCCTGCAAGATCCTGCGTGAAGACGGTGCCGCGGTCGAGGCTGGTGAGAATGATGCCCTGATTGTGCAGAAGTTGGAAGCCGACCCATCTGCATTCGGTATTTTTGGTTTTAGCTACCTAGACAACAATCGGGACCGCATCCAGGCGGCTACCATAGAAGGGGTAGAGATCAATATTGACTCCATCCAGGACTACAGCTACCCGATATCACGCCCCCTGTTTTTCTACGTAAAAAAAGCACACATTGGCATTGTCCCGGGGCTGCAAGAGTTTCTTGCCGAGTTCACAGCGGAAGATGCCATTGGCGATGATGGCTACCTGATGGATGCAGGCCTGGTTCCCCTGTCTGAAGTGAAGCGAGTCAGTCTTCAGAAGGAAGCAGGCGGACTGACAGTAATGAGCAAGTAATACAGTATTTATTATTCTGACCCTTTAAGCCTTGGCCAGCCTGTAAAGGTTGGTCAGGGTATTTTGGCTCCAATATGACACTTTTACAATCACTGTTTGTTTTCGTGGTATTGACAACGGGCGCAGGGGTGCTGGGGTGGCGGCGCGCCCGTGATCCTGTGTTTCTAAAAGGGGTGAGGTCGCGTTCAAGAGCTGTTTATCACGGAAGCTACATGGTGCTGTGGTGTGCGATGCCCATGATCATGGTGGTGCTGTGCTGGTTGGTTGTGGAGCCGTGGTTTGTGCGCCCGATTGTGATGCAGACGCTGGGATCTGTGGCGGGTCAGCAGGCTGGAGCGCCTGCTTTTCAGTATCTGGAGATCAGGAATATTGCTGCAGGTGTGTTGCCAGGTACAAGTGCCAGTGATGCAGTTATGCACGCTGTTGAGCAATACAAGTCACTGTTAAGGACGGCCAGTATGGCATTCTCTGTCATGTTTCTGATGGCCGGGGTGCTGGGGTTCTATCGCGGTTATAAAAAGTTGACAGTGGATTTTCCTGCCCGTGAACAGGTAGAAAAATTTGTCCGTTTTTTTCTGCTCGCGAGCTCAATGGTAGCGATCCTGACAACCCTGAGTATCGTGTTGGCACTGGTGGTCGAGGCCTTGCGTTTCTTCAAGCATGTTCCATTACTGGACTTTCTGCTGGGGCTGAAATGGAGTCCACAGGTTGCCATTCGAGCTGACCAGGTCGGCAGTTCAGGAGCCTTTGGCGCAATCCCGCTGTTTGCAGGTACCCTGCTGATCGCATTTATTGCCATGCTGGTAGCGGTCCCCATCGGTCTGTTCTCTGCTATTTATCTAGCCGAGTATGCCCGCCCGTCAGTGCGTTCTGTGACCAAACCTATGCTGGAAATTCTGGCCGGTATTCCGACAGTGGTGTACGGATTTTTCGCTGCACTGACAGTGGCGCCGCTGATTGTTAAGGTTGGCGGCACAATTGGCCTTAATGCTTCCTCGGAAAGCGCGCTTGCGGCTGGCCTGGTGATGGGTGTCATGATTATTCCGTTTATATCTTCGCTGTCGGATGACGTTATTAATGCCGTCCCGACATCGCTGCGCTTTGGTTCGCTGGCAATGGGTGCAACCCGTTCAGAAACTATCAGGAAAGTTATTCTGCCGGCGTCCCTGCCGGGCATTATGGGTGCTATTCTTCTGGCCGTATCCCGGGCGATCGGCGAGACCATGATTGTTGTTATGGCCGCCGGCCTTGCCGCCAACCTGACTGCCAATCCACTGGAGAGCGTGACCACGGTAACCGCGCAGATTGTAACTATTCTGGTCGGGGATCAGGAATTTGACAGCCCGAAGACACTGGCGGCATTTGCACTGGGCCTGACACTATTCTGTGTCACGCTGGCGCTGAATTTCCTTGCGCTGAAAATCGTCAGGCGGTACGAGGAACGCTACGACTAGACGCCTATGATCTTATTCAACGAGAAACTGGTTCGCAAAAGGAATCGTGCAGAGAGACGATTCAGGGCCTATGGAATTCTGTCTTTGTTGGCAGCAGCTTCTGTGTTGTTGTTCCTTGTATACACGATTGTTTCGTCGGGATACTCGGCTTTCTTTCGGACTACACTGCTGATGGATGTCCAGCTCAATGCCGCGCATATGGATATTACGTCGCCGTACACGCGTGATGTCCTGATGCAGGGGCGCTATACCTCACTGGTAAAGACGTCGCTCTATGCCCGGTTTCCCGGCGTAAGCGAGAGACGCGAACGGCGTGCCCTTTCAAAACTATTGAGCCCCGGTGCGGAGCTGGTGGTTCGTGACTACGTGATCAATCATCCTGAAAGTATTGGAGCTACTGTAGCTCTGGAGGTCCCGCTGTCCTCCGATTTTGACCAGCTCTACAAGGAGCATTTGCCCCGCACAGGCGAACATATTCGCTTCTCGGAGGTTCAGTTGCGATGGTTTGACCAGCTGCAGGAAGAAGGGCGACTGAACTACCGATTTAATACGCAATTCCTGTTTGGTGGTGATTCCCGCTACCCGGAACTTGCCGGTATTGGTGGTGCCGTGGTGGGCTCCTTCTATGCGCTGTCAGTATGTTTTCTGCTGGCTTTCCCGCTGGGCATTGCTGCTGCTACCTATCTTGAAGAATTCTCGGGAAATACCCGCCTGACACGAATCATCGAGGCGAATATCAATAACCTGGCTGCTGTGCCCTCGGTCATCTTCGGCCTGCTGGGGCTTGCTATATTTCTAAATGTATTCGGTTTGCCACGCAGTACACCGCTGGTAGGTGGTTTTGTGCTGTCGCTGATGACACTGCCGACCATAATTATTGCCACGCGGGCATCGATTCGTTCAGTGTCGCCGGGTATCCGCCAGGCCGCACTGGGCATGGGTGCATCACCTGTGCAGGTGGTGTTCCATCATGTATTGCCAGCCGCCATGCCTGGAACATTGACCGGTACGATTATCGGGCTAGCACAGGCGCTGGGAGAAACAGCCCCGTTGCTGATGATTGGCATGGTGGCGTTCATTGCCAACGTACCGGCTACGCCACTGGATGCATCGGCTGCCTTGCCGGTGCAAATATTTCTTTGGGCAGAGAGTGCCGAACGCGGCTTTGTCGAGAAGACCTCGGCCGCGATGATGGTCATCATGGCCTTTCTGATATTGATGAATATCCTGGCGGTAATTGTTCGTTCAAAAACCCAGGCAAAAGTAGAGTGACTACAGGTGAAATGTAATGAGCAGTGTTATGACGGCTGAAACTACAGAAGCAAGCGAGAAAGTCATCAACCAGGTACAGGACGGGCCAATCGTAGTCCGTCCTGAAAAAGGCGTGGATATCAAGATGTCAGCTGAAGGTGTCAGTGTATTCTATGGTGACAAGCAGGCGCTGGATGATATATCTATCGATATTCACAGTAAGCAGATTACTGCGCTTATTGGACCATCCGGGTGTGGCAAGTCCACATTCCTGCGCTGTCTGAATCGTATGAATGATGTGGTCGGTGGTTGCCGCATTAACGGCCGGATTACCATGGATGGTGAGGATATCTATGCGCCAAGAGTCGATGTTGCATCCCTGCGCGGTCAGGTTGGCATGGTGTTCCAGAAGCCGAATCCTTTCCCCAAGTCTATCTTTGACAATGTTGCCTATGGCCCAAGAATTCACGGGTATGCGCAACACCGGGACGAGATTGAAGAAATCGTAGTCAGGAGTCTGAGCAAGGCGAGTCTGTTCGAAGAAGTAAAAGACCGTCTGCATGACCCAGCAACCGGGCTGTCAGGCGGGCAGCAGCAACGCCTTTGTATCGCACGGGCGATTGCGGTCAATCCTGAAGTGCTGTTGATGGACGAGCCGTGTTCGGCACTTGACCCGATCGCAACTGCCCGGATCGAGGACTTGATGTGGGAGTTAAAAGAGAAGTTCACCATCATCATCGTGACACACTCCATGCAGCAGGCCTCCAGGGTTTCTCAGCGCACCGGGTTTTTTCATATGGGTGTGCTAGCTGAAGTGGGTACAACAGAACAGATTTTCCAGAATCCGGTTGACAACCGTACACGCGATTATATTACCGGCCGGTTCGGCTAGCCGTTTTTTCCGGAGACAGCATAATGTCAATACACTTTCATAGAGAAGTTGATCGTTTGATCGAGGACCTGATCTCGTTTGGGGAAGGAATTGAAGACCAGCTGCAGCAATCCGTTGATGCCCTGCAGGACCGTGATGCCAGCAGTGCGAAACGTGTCATCAGGAATGATGCTGATCTGGACCAGATTGAAGTCGAGATGGAGGAGGAGTGTCTGAAGCTGCTGGCACTGCATCAACCGCTGGCAGGTGATCTGCGTCAGATTATTTCAGTATTGAAGATCAATAATGACCTTGAGCGTGTTGGAGATCATGCGGCCAATATTGCAGAGCGGGTGATAGACCTGGAGAAATTGCCGGCTATTGAAATGCCGGAAGAAATCCTGAAGATGTCAAAGCAGGCTCGTATGATGCTACGTCTCAGCCTGCTGGCATTTGTGGAATCAGACCGAATGCTGACAAATGGCGTCTTTGAGATGGATGATGAAGTCGATGAGCTGAACAAGACAATCTTCAGAAGCCAGATAAAGGCGATCGAGAAGGCTCCTGCAGAGGCCGAGCAACGCATCCTGTTGCTGTCCATCTGTAAACAACTGGAGCGTGTCGGTGACCTGGCTTCCAATATTGCTGAAGATGTAGTGTACCTGATGTCCGGCGACATCATCCGTCATGGTGGTTATGAGTCCGGCGAGTAGTCGGGTTGACCGGGTATATCTGCCTACCGATGTTTTAGAAGCCCATTCCGATTCCAGCTATTTATCCCTGTAAAGACACGCACGCGCATGTAACTTCTTATTGAATTTGGTGCACACGGGAATCTTGCAGGTCGTAATAATCCCTTCATACACCATTGATAGCATGCTTTCCTGTGTTTCCAGAGAGGTATATGTCATGGATGCAGGTGTTCGTTTAAGAACTATATTGA
>Ga0224514_10000114_pt1 | contig 27973 bp, 25 predicted proteins | sample SF_May12_sed_USG_3_FD_169107 | JGI IMG/M metagenome (GOLD analysis project Ga0224514, IMG submission 169107) | Sediment microbial communities from San Francisco Bay, California, United States - SF_May12_sed_USGS_24 | ecosystem: Environmental > Aquatic > Marine > Sediment | place: USA... | reverse complement strand
GCGGCCGATACGAGCCGTTACCCCTGCCTGGCGCTGGCCTGCGAGGCATTACAGACCGGTGGTACGGCGCCCGCGGTGCTGAATGCGGCCAACGAGGTTGCCGTGCAGGCCTTCCTGGATCGGCGCATCCCGTTTCTCTCGATACCCGAGGTAATCGAGCAGACGCTCGGACATGTCACCGCGCGTGCCGCCGATTCGCTGGATAGTATCCTGGCAGACGATGCGCTGGCGCGTGAGCATGCCGCTGAACTCATTACCTCGGTCAGGGTCACAGTGGCACGATGAACGGTGTACTTTATTCACTGGCGGCATTCATTGTTGCCATCGGCGTGCTGGTGACCGTGCACGAGTTCGGACACTTCTGGGTGGCCCGGCGCCTGGGTGTCAAGGTGCTGCGTTTTTCCATCGGCTTTGGCAAGCCACTCTGGAAGCGCACCTTCGGTGCGGACGATACCGAGCTGGTGGTGGCGGCCCTGCCGCTGGGCGGTTACGTAAAGATGCTGGACGAGCGTGAGGGCGAGGTTGCCGATCACGAACTGGAGCGCGCCTTCAACCGCAAGCCAATCGCTACCCGCATCGCCGTGGTGGTCGCCGGACCCTTGTTCAATTTTCTGTTCGCCATCGCTATCTACTGGCTGATGTTCGTTGCCGGCATCCCCGGGTTGCGCCCGGTGGTGGGCGACGTGATCCCCGGCTCCTATGCCGAGCAGGCCGATATCCGGCGCGGTGATGAGATTCTCGCCATCCAGGGCAAGGCAACGCCGACCTGGGAGAGCACGATGATGGCATTGCTCGATGCCGGCCTGGATGAGCGGGGCTCGATTGAGATGCTCGTGCGCACTGCCTCGGGTAGTGAACGCCAGTTACAGGCGTCAATGGCAGATGCCACTGTTTTGCTGGAGAAGGGCGGTGTGCTGGAGAATTTCGGTCTCATGCCCTGGCAGTTGCCAGCGATAATCGATGAGCTGGTTGAGGGCAAGGCCGCGCAGCGCGGCGGCCTGCAGCCAGGCGATCACGTTGTGCGCGCTGACGGTGAAGACATACTCGGCTGGAATCACTGGGTCAAGTATGTGCGAGCACGGCCGGGGCAGTCCATCCAGGTCGAGGTACTGCGCAGCGGTACGCACATGGGCCTTACCCTGGAGCCGGAGACGGTCAGCGAGAATGGCAGCGAGCACGGTTACATAGGGGCGTCGGTGCGCCTTCCTGATGACGATCAGCGTGATACAATGCGCGTCGTTGTGCACTACGGCCTGCTGGGCGCCATACCGGCTGCCCTGCAGAAAACCGGGGAAGTGACCACCCTGACGCTACGCACCCTGTGGAAAATGGTGACTGGCAAGGCGTCGGTCGAGAACCTGAGCGGGCCGATCAGTATCGCGCGCTATGCGGGCGAGTCTGCCGCCATTGGCCTGACTACCTTTCTGGCATTCCTGGGGATCGTCAGTGTCAGCCTCGGTGTACTGAACCTGCTGCCCATACCGATTCTGGATGGCGGCCACCTGTTGTATTACCTGGTGGAGCTGGTGAAGGGCAGCCCGGTATCCGAAGCGGTGCAGCTGGCCGGGCAGAAAATCGGCATCGTGCTGCTGCTGATGGTTATGTCAGTGGCACTTTATAATGATTTGATACGACTGATTGAATAATTAACGATAATGGCCCTGCGAATGACCAAGCTGCTGCGAATATTACTGCTTCTGTTTATTGTGAGTGGTAGCGCGCATGCCTTTGAACCGTTCAGTGTGGAGGATATCCGCGTAGAAGGGCTGCAGCGCATCTCTGCCGGAACCGTATTCAATTACCTGCCGGTCAAGATCGGCCAGACCATGGATACCGCCGCGTCGGTCGAGGCGATCACCGCTTTATTCAAGACCGGCTTCTTCGACGATGTCTTCATGGAGCGTGATGGCGGTGTGCTGGTGATCTTCGTCAAGGAGCGCGCCGCGATCAGCAGCATCAAGCTGGAAGGCAACCAGGACCTGGCCACCGATGAGTTGCTGGAAGGACTCAGGCAGATCGGGCTGGCGGAAGGGCGGGTGTTTGACCGTTCCCTGCTCGAGAAGGTGGAGCAGGAATTGCAGCGCCAGTATTTCAGTCGTGGCAAGTACGCGGTGCGCATCAACACCACGATAACCCCGCTGGAGCGCAACCGGGTCGGCATCCTGATCGACATTTCAGAAGGTCGGGTGGCGCGCATCAAGCAGATTAATATCATCGGTAACCATACCTTCAGCGACGAGGAGTTGCTGGACGAGTTCTCGCTGACCACGCCTTCCTTCTTTTCCACGTTTACCCGAAGTGACCAGTATTCCAAGCAGGCATTGTCTGCCGATCTTGAGGTGCTGCGCACCTGGTACCTGGACCGGGGTTACCTGAATTTCACGGTCAATTCGACGCAGGTATCGATTACGCCGGACAAGAAAGACATCTATATCACTGTCAATCTTACCGAGGGTGAGCAGTACAAGATCAAGGTTGCCACCTTGTCTGGCGAACTGGTGGTCCCGGCCGAGGAAATCTTCCCGCTGATTAGTATCAATCCCGGGGACGTCTTCTCGCGCAAGCGCGTCACCGAGGCGGTCGACCGCATCAGCTCATTACTGGGCGACCAGGGCTATGCCTTTGCCAACGTCAACACGGTCCCGGAACTGGACGAGGAAAACAACGAGGTCTCACTCGGTTTCTTTGTTGATCCCGGGAAGCGCGTCTATGTACGGCGTATCAATATGTCCGGCAATACCAGTACCCGCGACGAGGTGCTGCGCCGCGAGATGCGCCAGATGGAAGGCGGTTGGTATTCGGCAGGGAAGGTGGAGCGTTCGCGCACGCGTCTCAACAGGCTGGGCTTCTTCGAGGCCGTGAATGTCGAGACACCTTCGGTGCCGGGGACTGCCGACCAGCTTGATGTGAACTATTCGGTCACCGAGACATCATCCGGCAGTATTTCGGCCGGCGTGGGCTTTTCCCAGAGTTCCGGCTTCCTGTTTAACGCCAGCGTGCAGCAGAACAATTTCCTCGGCAGCGGAAAGCGCGTGAGCTTCACTTTCGATAACAGCGCAGTCAACAGTGTCTACAGCTTTGCTTACGTCAATCCCTACTGGACTGTTGACGGTGTGAGTCGCGGGTTTGGCGCCTATTTTCGTGAAACCGATGCCAGCGAGGCAAACCTGACCGATTATTCCACGGATACGCGCGGCCTGGATGTGAACTTCGGTATCCCGATCAACGAATTTGACACTATCCGTTTCAGTGCCGGTTACAAGGGGCTGGACCTGATATCCAATTCTTTCTCGCCACAGGAAGTCACTGACTTCGAGGATACCCACGGCAATTCCTTCGGTGACCTCGTGCTGACGGGGAGCTGGCGTCATGATTCACGCAACAAGATACTGTTTCCCGATAGTGGTGGATTACAGTCGATTGCACTGGAAACCACCCTTCCGGGTTCGGGGCTGGAGTACTACAAGCTGGATTACCAGCAACAGCGCTTTCTGCCGCTGACACGCAATCTAACGCTTGGTCTGAAGGGGAGACTGGCCTACGGTGATGGCTACGGGGAGTACGAGCGGTTGCCGTTCTTCGAGAACTTCTTCGCCGGTGGCATGCGCTCGATTCGTGGTTTCGATGACAACACGCTGGGTCCGAGAGACTCCAATAACAATCCAATTGGCGGTTCTTTCCTGACCGTGTTCAATGTTGAGGTGCTGTTCCCGGTTCCCTTCCTGGAAGCCAGCGCGGGTACACGCATGAGCGCTTTCCTTGATATAGGTAATGTTTACGAGGATTTTAATGCCTTTGATGCCGGGGATTTCAGGTATTCTGTAGGCCTTGCCGGCCTCTGGTCGTCACCGCTCGGCCCGATTGCGGTGAGTTTCGGTTTCCCGCTGAATGCGCAAGAAGGTGATGAAGAACAGAAATTCCAGTTTTCAGTGGGACGTTTTTTCTGATTATTCTGCAAACTTCACGGAGAGTTGATGTGAAAAACTGTAAACAGGTTGTTTTGGGTATCGTGTTCATGTCGGCTGTGTCATTGTTTCCCGGCATGGCTGCAGCTGAAATGAAGATCGGTTTTGTCGATCTGGCCAAGCTGAGCGAGAACGCGCCGCAGATTATCGCTGCGCAGGGCAAAATCGATGCCGAGTTCTCGTCTCGCGAGAAGGAGTTGATCGAATTGCAACGCAAGCTTGCAAAGATGGAAGAGGCACTGGCCACTGATGGCGCAGTCATGAGCGAATCGGAACGCACCACCAAGGAGCGCGGAATCCTCAGCAAGCGTCGTGAACTGAAGCGTTCACAGGACGAATTTCGTGACGACCTGAACATTCGCAAGAACGAAATGCTCAGGACCGTAAACAAGAAAATCGGTACCGTGATCGACGACTTTGCCAAGAATGAGAAATATGACCTGATCCTGGCGCAGGGTGTGATGTATGCCGGTGATCGCGTGGATATCACGGACCGGATACTCAAGAAGCTCGCAGAATAATCATCCTGCGGACCTGCTACGCAGGTATTGAGGGGCGCAATGGGAATTACCCTGGCTAGACTGGCAGAGCAGACCGGTGCCGAACTGCACCAGGGTGAGCCAGACTGCGAGATCAATGCCGTGGCGACCCTGCAAAACGCAGGTGCTGGCGACATCAGTTTTCTCGCCAACAAGGGTTACCGCAAGTACCTTTCCCGGACACGTGCCTCGGCGGTGATACTGGCGCCGGAGTATGCGCAGGAATGCCCGGCTGCGGCACTGGTGTCTGATAACCCGTATGCGACCTATGCCCGTGTCGCGTCACTGATTGCACCGCGCCCGCCGCAGCAAGCGGGCGTACACGCAAGCGCCAGTCTTGCTGCCGACTGCACGGTGGATGCCAGTGCCTGGGTCGGGCCGCACTGCATTATTGAATCCGGAGCCGTTATCCATCCCGGGGTACAACTGGCGGGCGGCTGTTTTATCGGCGCCGGCAGTGTAATCGGGGCGCACAGTCGCTTATCTGCCAATGTGGTGGTCTGCCACGGTGTGCAGGTTGGCGAGCGCGTGAATATTTATCCCGGCGCGGTGATTGGCAGCGATGGTTTCGGGCTGGCGAACGAGGATGGCCGCTGGCTGAATGTGCCGCAGCTGGGCGGTGTGCGCATCGGTAATGATGTCGAGGTCGGTGCGAATACCACCATCGACCGTGGAGCACTGGACGATACCGTGCTGGAGGAAGGCGTCAGGCTCGATAACCAGATCCAGGTTGCACATAATGTCCACATCGGCGCGCACACCGCGATAGCCGGCTGTGTCGGTATTTCCGGCAGCGCCAGTATCGGCAGGCATTGCATGATTGGTGGCGGGGCGGGGATCGTCGGTCACCTGGAAATCACGGATAATGTGACCATTACCGGTATGACCCTGGTGACGAAGTCGATCACCGAGCCGGGTGTTTATTCATCGGGTGTGCCGGCACAGGATAATGACAGCTGGAACAGGAACTACGCGCGTTTTCGCCAACTCGACAGGATCGCGCGCAAGGTGCAGGCCCTGGAAAGACATATGGATACCACTTCGGCCAGGAAGAATAAATAGAATCTGTATCATCAAACCATAACACCCCGGACCAGAAAATATGGACATCAATGACATACTCCAGCACCTTCCGCACCGCTACCCGTTCCTGCTGATTGACCGGGTTACCGAGTTCCATGCGGGCGAGTCGCTGGTGGGATACAAGAATGTCACCTTCAACGAACCGTTTTTCCAGGGGCATTTCCCGGAACGACCGATCATGCCTGGTGTGCTGATTCTGGAGGCGATGGCACAGGCTACCGGCCTGCTGGCATTCAAGACGGTTGAACGTGGCGCCCGCCGCGAGAGCCTGTACTTCCTGGTCGGCATGGATAAGGTGCGCTTCAAGAAGCCGGTCGAGCCCGGTGACCAGCTGGTGCTGAGTGCAAAGCTGTTGCGCGCCAAGCGCGGGATCTGGGTATTCGATTGCGAGGCCAGTGTCGACGGCAACACCGTTGCGACCGCACAGATCATGTGTACCGAGCAGGATATCGAGCATTGATTGATCCGCGCGCGGTCATTGATCCCGGAGCCGAGCTGGCGGCCGACGTGACCGTGGGGCCGTTCTCAGTGATCGGTGCCGGTGTGAGTATCGGTGCGCGCACACGCATCGGGCCGCATGCCGTGATAAACGGGCCGACCCGAATCGGCGAGGACAACCATATTTTCCAGTTTGCCTCGGTCGGTGAGGCGCCGCAGGACAAGAAGTACGCCGGTGAGCCGACCCGGCTGGAGATCGGTGATCGCAATACGATCCGCGAGTTCGTTACCATTAATCGCGGCACCGTTCAGGACGAGGGCGTTACCCGCATCGGTGATGACAACTGGATCATGGCCTATGTGCATATCGCGCATGACTGCCAGCTTGGCAACCAGACGATACTGGCCAACAATGCCTCGCTGGCCGGGCATGTAAAGATTGAGGATCATGTCATCCTTGGCGGCTTTACCCTGATACACCAGTTTTGTTCCGTCGGCGTGCATGCGCTGACCGCCTTTGGTAGCGGCATCAGTATGGACGTGCCGCCCTATGTCACGGTAGGCGGCAGCCCGGCCCGTGCGCACGGACTGAACATGGAAGGACTGCGCCGGCGTGGCTTTTCCGAGGATACGCGGCGTACCCTAAAGCAGGCCTATAAAATACTCTACCGCGAGAATCTTTCATTGCAGGACGCCATTGAAAGGCTGAAAGCGCTGGCTGGCGAATGCACCGAGGTTGAGGTGTTGCTGGATTTCCTGGAACGGCAAACACGCGGCATCGTGCGCTAATGGTGCGATATGCTGTTTGTGTGACCGACATCCCGGCATGAACGGACAGGCAAGCCCGCTGCGTATTGGCATCATTGCCGGCGAGGCATCCGGCGACACGATTGCCGCCGACCTGATCCGCGCTATCCGCGAGCAGGAGCCGGATGCGCTGTTTGAGGGGGTGGCCGGGCCACGCATGATCGACGCCGGCTGCACCAGCCTGTACCCGATGGAACGCCTGTCCGTGATGGGGCTAACCGAGGTCATCCGGCATCTGCCCGGCCTGCTGGCCATGCGGCGCGCGCTTCGACGGCACTTCCTTCGTCAACCGCCGGATCTGTTCATCGGTGTCGATGCCCCGGATTTCAACCTGGCGCTGGAGCGCTCACTCCGGCAGCGTGGCATCCGCACACTGCATTATGTCAGTCCCTCCGTGTGGGCATGGCGCCAGTACCGGGTGCGCAAGATTGCCGCGAGCGTGGACTGCATGCTGACGCTGTTTCCCTTTGAGGCACGTTTCTACCGCGAGCGGCAGGTCCCGGCGCGTTTTGTCGGGCACCCGCTGGCGGACCTGGTCGCCGAGGAGGTAGACCAGGGCGCGGCGCGCGCCCATCTTGATATCACCCATGGTGGTCCGCTGGCAGCCCTGTTGCCGGGCAGCCGGGTCAGCGAGGTGAAGCGGCTGGCGGTACCGTTTCTGCAGGCCGCCGCCTGGTGTCATGAGCGCCGTGCCGATCTGCATTTCGTTGTGCCACTGGCAAACGCTGCCTGCCGTGCTGCATTTGACGAGGCGCGCGCGACAGTGGGCGCAGACCTGCCGCTGACCCTGGTGCAGGGGCAGGGCCTGGAGGCCATGGCTGCCGCGGACGCCGTGCTGCTGGCATCCGGAACGGCAACGCTGGAATGCATGTTGCTCAAACGCCCGATGGTCATGGCCTATCGCCTGTCGGCGCTGAGCTACCGGCTCGCACGCATGCTGGTGAAGACACCGTTCTATTCATTACCTAACCTGCTGGCCGGCCGGCCGTTGGTGAAGGAGCTGATCCAGCATGAGGTGACCGCGGAGAACCTGGGTCGTGAGCTACTGGCGCTGCTGGAGAACCCGGTACGGGCCGGTGACCTGTCCCGCGAGTTTGCCGAAATTCATAAAGAACTGCGTCGCGATGCGAGTCACAGCGCTGCGCAGATAGCGTTGCAAATGACCAGCAGGGGTAATTGATGGAGACCGACTGGGAACTTCTCCAGGGACGGGTTGCCGGGGTCGACGAGGCCGGGCGTGGTCCGTTGGCCGGTCCGGTGGTTGCGGGCGCGGTGATTCTCGATCCGGCCCGACCGGTAAGCGGCCTGCGTGACTCCAAGAAACTGTCGGCGTCACGCCGTGAAAGCCTGTATGACGAGATTACCGACAAGGCACTGGCATGGTCAGTGGGGCGCGCCGAGGCAGAGGAAATAGATCGCATCAATATCCTTCAGGCTACCCTGGTGGCCATGCAGCGTGCCGTTAATGCATTACAGCCCTGTGCTGAGCATGCATTGATAGACGGTAACCGTTGTCCGCAGCTGATGATTCCGGCGCAGGCTATCGTCAAGGGTGACAGCCGGGTAGCGGCAATCAGTGCGGCTTCCATCATTGCCAAGGTGACCCGGGACAGGGAAATGATCGAGCTGGACCTCCAGTACCCCGGCTACGGGCTGGCCCGGCACAAGGGGTATCCCAGCAAGGCACACATTGAAGCACTGGAGAAGCTTGGGCTGACGCCGCTACACCGGCGCTCCTATGCACCGGTCAGGCGTATTGCCGAGCGCGATGCATGCTGAGCTCCGGCTCTGATTGCGGCGGAGCTGGTTCTTCCTGGTAGCGTGTGACCCTGTTGCGCCCGTTCTGTTTGCTGCGATACAGCGCCTGGTCGGCCTTGTCCAGTACATCGAGGGGGTCTTCCACACATTCCGGGAAGCAGGCGATGCCAATGCTGGCGGTAGCCTTGATGCGCTTGCCGTTGACGTCAAATGACATATTGGCAATGGCGGACCGGATGCGCTCCGCGGCCAGGCGTGCCTGCTCAGTGCGGGTCTGCGTCATCAGGACAACGAACTCATCACCACCAAAGCGTGCCAGGGTGTCGGAGGCGCGCACACTGTTCTTCAGTGTACGGGAAACGGTCTGAATCATGCGGCTGCCGGTAGTGTGTCCGAAGCGATCATTGACTTTCTTCAGTTCGTCGACATCTACCATGAGGATGCTGAACGGCTCCCTGTAGCGTGCGGCGCTTGCCAGCTCCTTTTCCAGCAGCAGGTTGAACGCCCGCATATTCAGCAGTCCGGTCAATTCATCGGTCTGTGACAGCAGGGTGATCTTCTTCTTGGCCGCGAGGATGTCTGATGCCAGCATGGACGTTACATACGCGACCAGCAGGAAGGGAGAGAAGCGCGCCATCAGCAGGGTAAAGGTTTCCGGTGAAAATATATCCACCGAGTAATAACTGAAGCCCATGTACATATAGCAGCAGGCAATCAGAAACACTTCCAGCAGCGTCATGATCTTGCCAAGGGTAATTGCACAGGCAATGATCACCAGCAGATAGAGGTTAAGCAGGGGGCTCTCGGTATAGCCGGTATTCCAGAGAATGACAGTAATGAAACCGATCATTGCCCAGGTTTCAATGGCCAGCTTCATGCGTGTTTCGCGGACGCGAAAGTTGAAGTAGCGGAACAGCAACACAAAAGCGGAATAGCCAATCATGGTGACGACCAGCGCATCGCTATTATTAAGTGGACCGGTAGGAATAAAGAAATACAGAATGACAAGGATCAGCAGCAGCCACTGCAGTTCCGCCATGCTGCGGGCAAAACCCTTCAGTTCCTCGGCGTCGAGCTTGTTTGTCAAATGGTTCGGCATATAAACAGGTGTATCTGTCACGGACTTGGATTGATGGTGCCTGTATCGGCGGGCCGTGCGTGAAGCTGAATTTCTTTCGCTGCCAGGTTGCGCCGCTGACGGGGTATCAGTCGCACGAATGAGCGGCATACAAATATCCATACAATCATGTAGATAGAATGTTTATCTTAGATATGACGAGAAGTGACTGATTGGCTTGCAACCGGGCCCTGAAAATCGGACACTTTTGCCATGTCTGCCGCGTTCGTCCATCTCCACGTCCATACCGAATATTCGCTGGTCAACGGTACTGTCCGTATCAAGCCGCTGGTAAAGAGCGTGGCCGATGCCGGCATGCCGGCCATTGCGGTTACCGACCAGTGCAACCTGTTTGCCATGGTGAAGTTTTACCGGGCAGCCATGGCACAGGGCGTGAAGCCGATTATCGGCGTGGATGTCTGGGTGGCCGAGCCCGGTGAAAATGCAACGCCCACACGGCTGGTCCTGTTGTGCAAGTCACGTACCGGTTACCTCAACATGACCCGCCTGGTTTCGCGTGCCTATACGCAGGGCCAGCACCGCGGACTACCGATGCTGGAACCGGAATGGTTCGATGGCTGCACGGAAGGTCTGATCGCATTATCCGGGGGCATCGCCGGCAACGTGGGGCGTGCGCTGCTGGCGAACAAGCAGGAACAGGCCGGGCGCCTGGTGGACAGATGGCAGCAACTGTTCCCGGACAGCTTCTACCTGGAGCTGCAGCGTACCGGTCGAACCGGTGAGCAGGATTACCTGCACAAGGCGGTGGAACTGGCCACGGCAATGGATGTGCCGGTGGTGGCAACCAACGATGTGCACTTCCTGAAGCAGTCCGACTTTGTCGCACACGAGGCGCGCGTATGCATCAATGAGGGGCGCACGCTGGATGATCCGCGTCGTTCGAAGGCGTTTAGCGAACAGCAGTACCTGCGCACGGCGCAGGAAATGCAGGTCCTGTTCAGTGACATTCCGGAGGCACTGGAGAACACTGTTGAAATAGCCCGGCGCTGCAACCTGGAAATGGAACTGGGCAAGAACTTCCTGCCGGATTTTCCGGTCCCCGCAGGCAGCAGCATGGCGGAGTATTTCCGTCGACAGGCCGAGGAAGGACTGGAGCAGCGTCTGTCCAGGCTGCTTGAGCAGGAAAGCGGTGACCAGGCCGCTATACGCGAGCGCTACAACGAGCGGCTCGGGCTGGAGATCGATGTCATCCTGAAGATGGGATTCCCCGGCTACTTTCTCATCGTTGCCGATTTCATCAAGTGGGCCAAGGCGAACGACATCCCGGTCGGTCCGGGGCGTGGTTCCGGCGCCGGTTCGCTGGTGGCCTACGCGCTTACCATTACCGACATCGATCCGATCCGTTACGATCTGCTGTTTGAGCGTTTCCTGAACCCGGAACGTGTTTCCATGCCGGACTTTGACGTTGACTTCTGCATGGAAGGTCGTGATCGCGTCATTGACTACGTGGCTGAATGTTACGGGCGTGACAAGGTGTCACAGATCATCACCTATGGCTCCATGGCGGCAAAGGCCGTGGTGCGCGACGTTGGCCGCGTGCTGGGACATCCATACGGTTTCACCGATCGCATTGCCAAGCTGATCCCGTTTGAGATTGGTATGACGCTCGACAAGGCGCTGGAGCAGGAGCCGGCGCTGGCAGAATTGTATGACAGTGACGAGGACGTGCAGGGGATGATCGAGCTGGCACGTTCGCTGGAAGGATTGTCACGCAATGCCGGCAAGCATGCCGGTGGCGTGGTGATCGCCCCCTCGCAGCTGACCGATTTCACCCCGCTGTATTGCGAGCAGGGCGGGGATGCGCTGGTCAGCCAGTTCGACAAGGATGATGTCGAGGCGGTCGGCCTGGTGAAATTCGATTTCCTTGGTCTGCGTACGCTAACCATCATTGACTGGGCGCTCAAGACCATCAATGCGCAGCGTGCAGCCAGCGGTGCCGAGCCGATTGTGATCGACAACTTGCCGCTGGATGACGAAAAGACCTTCAGCCTGTTGAAGGCGTCGACCACTACCGCAGTATTCCAGCTCGAGTCTTCCGGCATGAAAGATCTGATTCGGCGCCTGGAACCGGACAGCTTTGAAGACATTGTCGCGCTGGTGGCGCTGTTCCGGCCCGGGCCGCTGCAGTCCGGCATGGTGGATGACTTCATCGCACGCAAGAAAGGTGAGGCAAAGATCAAGTATCCGCACCCGGAGCTCGAACCGATCCTGAAGCCAACCTACGGCATCATCCTCTACCAGGAACAGGTGATGCAGATTGCCCAGGTGCTGGCGGGCTACACGCTCGGTGGCGCCGACATGCTGCGCCGCGCCATGGGCAAGAAGAAGGCGGAAGAAATGGCCAAGCAGCGCGCCATTTTCCAGGAGGGGGCGCTGGCGCGTGGCGTGGCCGGCGATGTGGCGACCTACATTTTCGACCTGATGGAAAAATTCGCCGGTTACGGTTTTAACAAGAGCCACTCGGCCGCCTATGCACTGATTTCCTACCAGACGGCCTGGCTGAAGTCGCATTATCCGGCGGCGTTCATGGCGGCGGTGCTGTCGGCGGACATGGACAACACCGACAAGGTGGTGCATCTCATCGCCGAATGCCGGGACATGAAACTCAGGGTAGTGCCACCGGATGTGAATTGTTCCAACTACCATTTCACTGCACAGTCCGATGACACCATCATCTACGGGCTGGGAGCCATCAAGGGGGCCGGGCAGGCAGCGATTGAAGGCCTGCTGGAAGAGCGCGCGGCAGGCGATAAATACCAGGATCTGTTCGACTTTTGCCAGCGTGTCGATTTGCGCAAGCTGAACCGCCGCGTCATTGATGCACTGATCCGTGCCGGCGCACTGGACTCCATGGGTGAAACGCGCGCCTCTCACCAGGCGAATATCAACCAGGCATTGAAACTGGCAGAACAGCGCAGCCGTGATCTCGATACCGGTCAGAATGACCTGTTTGGAGAAAGTGACGCAAGCTGCGCACCGCCACCGGCGCGGCAGGTATTGCCGGAGTGGGAGGAGGAGCAGCGCCTGCAGGGTGAAATGGATGCACTGGGCCTGTACCTGACCGGGCACCCGATCACACGTTATGTCGATGAACTGGAGAATATCATCAGTGGCAAACTTGCCGGTCTTGAAGAGCTTGCTGCCAGTCTGCCGGCGGTGGCCGCGAAACCCGGACGGCCCGGCAACGGTGAGCGTGCGGTGACGATTGCGGGGCTGGTAATGAGTATGCGCATCCGCAAGACTCAGCGCGGCGGCAAGATCGCCTTCCTGACGCTGGATGACAATACTGCGCGCATGGAGGTGCGCGTATTCCCGGAGGTCTTTGAGAAATACCAGGCCTTGCTGGGCAAGGACAAGGTGCTGGTGATCCAGGGTGGCTTCGGCGAGGATGACTACACCGGGGGTTACCAGGTTACCGCGCAATGTATTTATGATATCAACCAGGCGCGTGAACTGTTTGCGCGCCGGCTGGTGGTGGGCGTGGAATCCGGGCAGGCCGGGAACGGCTTCGTCGGCCATCTTGCCGACATCCTGCAGCCGTTCTGCAAGGGGCACTGCCGGGTCTGCATCGACTACCGGGGGGGTGCCGCCAGTGCGCGTGTGGCACTCGGTGAGGAGTGGACCGTTCACCCCACCGATGAACTGTTGCACCGGCTGCGCGACCTCGCCGGCAAGGACCGGGTACAGGTGGAATATGCCTGAGCCGGTGGCGAGCTGACTTGTTTCAACCCCGTGGAAACGTTACCTTAGGCACCATCTGAATATCTCCCGGACCCCTGATGAATCTCAACTTTCTCGAATTCGAGCAGCCGATTGCCGAGCTGGAGGCAAAGATCGACGAGCTGCATTACGTCAGCGATGACGCTGACATCAACATCAGCGACGAGGTCGAGAAGCTCAAGGCGAAAAGCCGCACCCTGACCAAGACCATTTTCTCCAGTCTTACCCCGTGGCAGGTCTCGCAGCTGGCGCGCCATCCACAACGCCCCTACAGCATGGATTACATTATCCGGCTGTTTACTGATTTCGAGGAATTGCATGGCGATCGCCATTACGGTGATGACCGCGCCATTGTCGGCGGCCTGGCGCGTCTCGACGGTATTCCGGTCATGGTCATCGGCCAGCAGAAAGGCCGTGACACCAAGGAAAAGCTGTTGCGCAACTTCGGTATGCCGCGTCCCGAGGGTTACCGCAAGGCGTTGCGCCTGATGCAGATGGCAGAGCGCTACGGGTTGCCGGTACTGACCTTCATCGACACCCCGGGGGCCTACCCGGGTATCGGTGCCGAGGAGCGCGGCCAGAGCGAGGCGATCGCCAGGAACCTGATGGTGATGTCACGTCTGCGCACCCCGATTATCTGTACCGTGATCGGCGAGGGTGGCTCCGGTGGTGCGCTCGCGATCGGGGTAGGAGACATGACCCTGATGCTGCAATACAGCACCTACTCGGTGATCTCGCCGGAAGGCTGTGCCTCGATCCTGTGGAAGAGCGCCGAGAAGGCCGCTGATGCCGCGGAGGCGCTGGGCATTACGTCCGGCCGGCTCAGCGAGCTGGGCCTGGTGGACCGCGTGATCGAAGAACCGCTGGGCGGGGCGCATCGCGATGTCGATGCCGCTGCCGCGAATATCAGGAAAGTGCTGGTTGATTCGCTGCACAAGCTCAGTGGCAAGTCGCAGGACAAGCTGATCAGTGCACGTTACAAGCGCCTGATGGCCTATGGGCAGTTTTCCGAACGCTAGACCGTTGCGCGCGCCTTGCGGATAACATGCCGCCTGGCATTTGAACGCGTACCGGAACGGCAGGCAACCAGCCGTGATCTTTTCTCCAGCAACACTCCACAAGCAGCTGCAACGTTTCCCCCGGCCGCGTGGCTATTGGGTAGCCTACAGTGGTGGCATGGATTCGCACGTGCTGCTGCACGCGCTGGCCGCACTGCGTGACACGCTGGGGGCCTCCGTGGGAGCCGTACACGTCAATCACGGCCTGCAAGCGCATGCCGCTGACTGGCAGGAACACTGTGCAGCGGTGTGTCGGGAGCTGGATGTCGAGTTTGCCGCGCTGAGCGTTGATGCGCGTGCGGCAAGCGGCGAGAGTCCCGAGGCCGCTGCGCGCAAGGCGCGCTATACGGCACTGGCGGACTGGTTGCCCGGGCAGCACTGCCTGCTGACGGCCCACCACCAGGATGACCAGGCCGAAACCTTGCTGGTGCAGTTACTGCGCGGTAGCGGCGTGCAGGGGCTCGCCGCCATGCCGGCACAGAGCGTGCTGGGGCAGGGCATGCACCTGCGGCCGTTGCTGGACTGTCCGCGTTCCGGGCTGGTGTCCTATGCTGATGCGCAGGGCTTGAACTGGATCGAGGACCCCAGTAACCGCGACACCGGTTTCACCCGCAATTTCCTGCGTCACCGGGTTATGCCGGAGCTGCAACGGCGCTGGCCGGGCAGCAGCGCGAGCCTGGCACGCAGTGCGGCACACCAGGCCGAGGCAGCCACGCTGCTGGACGAGCTGGCTGCGGTTGATCTGGCCACCCTGTCAGTGCCGGATGCCGCATTGTCCCGCCCGGGCCTGGATGCACTGTCGGCTCAGCGGCAGCGCAATGTGCTGCGCTTCTGGATTCGGCAACGGACCGGCGGCTGTCCTTCCAGCGCGGTGCTGGCACGCATCCAGCAGGATGCCCTGCACAGCCGGCCGGATGCGGAACCCTGCGTACGCTGGGGCGATTTCGAGTTACGGCGTTACCGCGACCGCTTGTATGTCCTGCACCAAATGGCTGTCCCGCTGCCTGGTCAGGAGCTGGAATGGTCGCTGCAGGCCCCCCTGTCGATTCCGCAGGCGGGCGGGGAGCTAAGCGTGATTCCGCAAACCGGACAGGGTATTCGGGAGTCGGTGCTGGACGGGAACGGTGTACGTGTCGGCTGGCGCCGTGGCGGCGAACGCTGTGTGCCGGCCGGGCGTGGGCAACACCACAGCCTGAAAAAACTGTTCCAGGAACAGGGGATCCCCCCCTGGCAACGTGCCCGTATTCCCCTGATCTATATTGGGGGGCAGCTGGCCGCGGTGGCCGGCTTATGGGTTTGCGAACCGTTTCAGGCCGGGCCGGGTGAGCCCGGTCTGTTGATCCAGTGGCGGCACACCGTGCAGACAGCGGAAAAAAGGCCCGACTGACCCAAGGGAGTAATTGAGCTGTCCGCCTCAATCTGGTAACGTTTACTCCCGTCTTGCGACGTCAGCGTCGCGCCCGGTTCCAGGTAATCAATGACCCGATTTATCTTCATCACCGGCGGTGTTGTGTCCTCATTGGGCAAAGGCATCGCTTCCGCTTCGCTCGGCACCCTGCTGGAAACACGCGGCCTGAAAGTCACCCTGCTGAAGCTGGATCCGTATATCAATGTTGATCCGGGGACTATGAGTCCGTTCCAGCATGGCGAGGTGTTCGTTACCAACGACGGCGCCGAGACCGATCTCGACCTGGGCCACTATGAACGCTTCGTCCGCACCACCATGACGAAGGACAACAATTTCACCACCGGCCAGGTTTACGAAAGCGTGATCCGCAAGGAGCGCCGCGGTGACTACCTGGGTGCCACGGTGCAGGTGATTCCGCACATCACCGACGAGATCAAGCAGAGTATTGAAAAAGGCGCCGGCGATGCCGATATCGCCATGGTCGAGATCGGCGGCACCGTCGGTGATATCGAGTCACTGCCGTTCCTCGAGGCGATTCGCCAGATGGGCGTGGAGCTTGGCCGCGAACGTACCCTGTTCATGCACCTGACACTGGTGCCCTATATTGCCGCTGCCGGCGAAATCAAGACCAAGCCGACCCAGCATTCGGTCAAGGAACTGCGCTCCATCGGTATTCAGCCGGATATCCTGCTGTGCCGTTCCGACCGGCCACTGCCGCCGTCCGAGCGGCGCAAGGTGGCGCTGTTCACCAATGTCGAGGAGCGCGCGGTCATATCTGCCGTTGATGTCGACTGTATCTACAAGATTCCGCTGCTGCTCCACGACCAGCAACTCGACAATATCGTGGTCGAGAAGATGCATATCGACTGCCAGCCGGCCGACCTGTCCGAGTGGCAGCAGGTGGTGCAGGGTGTTGAACAGCAACGCGGCGAGGTCACCATCGCCATGGTCGGCAAGTATGTCGACCTGACCGAGTCCTACAAGTCGCTGTCCGAGGCGCTGATCCACGCCGGGGTCCACACGCAAACGAAAGTGAACATTCGCTATGTGGATTCCGAGAATATCGAGATCAACGGCGTCGACGTACTCAAGGGTGCGCACGCGATACTGGTGCCGGGCGGCTTTGGCGAGCGTGGTGTCGAGGGCAAGATCGAGGCGGTGCGTTATGCGCGGGAAAACAGCATCCCCTATCTCGGTATCTGTCTCGGCATGCAGGTCGCGGTCATCGAGTTTGCCCGGAATAAAGCCGGACTGGAAGGTGCACACTCCACGGAATTCGACAAGACCACAGCCTACCCGGTAATCGCGCTGATTACCGAGTGGAGCCGCGAGGATGGCGGGCAGGAACTGCGCAGCGAGGATTCCGACCTGGGCGGGACCATGCGGCTCGGTGGACAGAAGTGTCGCCTGCTGGCGGGTAGCCTGGCGCGGCGCCTGTATGGCAAGGACGAGGTCACCGAGCGTCATCGCCATCGCTATGAGTTCAACAATCACTACCGTGAGCCGCTGGAATCGCATGGACTGGTCCTGTCCGGTACATCGATTGACGGCAAGCTGGTCGAGGTGGTCGAACTGGCCGATCATCCATGGTTCTTTGCCTGCCAGTTCCACCCGGAGTTCACTTCCACGCCACGCGATGGTCACCCGCTCTTCACTGGCTTTATAGAAGCAGCGATTGCACATGCGGCCGGTACGCTGGAGGTCGCTGCGGTGGCCACGGCCGATGCCTGATCAGGCCGCCATTTTCTCACTGGATTAGCTATGAAACTGTGTCATTTCGAGGCCGGACTGGATCAGCCGTTGTTCCTGATCGCCGGTACCTGTGTGATTGAAAGCGAGACGCTGGCGATTGAAACGGCCGGGAAACTGAAAGAGATTACCTCGGAGCTGGGCATACCGTTCATTTACAAGTCTTCCTTTGACAAGGCCAACCGCTCCTCGTACATGAGCTTCCGCGGGCCCGGGGTGGAAGAGGGGCTGCGTATCCTGGAAACCGTCAGGGCGCAGATTGGCGTGCCGGTGCTGACCGATGTGCACGAGGATACGCCGCTGGCAGAAGTGGCCAGCGTGGTTGACGTGTTGCAGACGCCGGCATTCCTGTGCCGACAAACCAATTTCATCCAGAACGTCGCGCGCCAGGGCAAGCCGGTGAATATCAAGAAGGGCCAGTTCCTGTCGCCCTGGGACATGAAGAACGTGTCCGACAAGGCATTGGCCACCGGTAATGAACAGATCATGGTGTGTGAGCGCGGTGCCTCGTTTGGTTATAACAACCTGGTATCCGATATGCGCTCACTGGCAGTGATGCGCAACTGCGACGTGCCGGTGGTATTCGATGCCACGCACTCGGTGCAATTGCCCGGTGGCCAGGGCGACAAGTCCGGCGGGCAGCGCGAGTTCGTGCCGGTGCTGGCGCGTGCCGCTGTCGCTGCAGGTATCTCCGGTATTTTCATGGAAACCCATCCCAACCCGGCTGTGGCGCTCAGTGATGGCCCGAATGCCTGGCCGCTAGGCCAGATGCGTGAGCTGCTGGCGACGCTGCAGACCCTTGATGCCACCATCAAGGCCGGCACACTGCCGGAAATCGAGCTGATGCAGTGATTAAGCGGGTCTCTGTAATAATTTAACAAGCTATTGAATAATGGAGTAATGATGTCAGAAATTTCTGAGGTATATGGGCGAGAGATCATCGACTCGCGGGGTAATCCTACGGTGGAGGCGGAGGTCACCCTCAAGTCCGGTGCGCGTGGTCGTGCCGCGGTACCAAGTGGCGCATCGACCGGATCCCGCGAGGCGGTCGAACTGCGTGACGGTGACAACGCCCGCTTTGGCGGCAAGGGTGTCAGCCAGGCGGTGGCAAACGTCAACTCGGTGATTTGCGATGCCGTTACCGGCATGGACGTCAATGCCCAGGCCAATATCGACCGCACCATGATTGAACTGGACGGTACCGATAACAAGGGCCGGCTCGGTGCCAATGCCCTGCTGGCGGTATCGATGGCAACGGCACATGCGGCGGCGAGCGAGCAGGGCGTGGGTCTGTATCGGTTGCTTGGCGGTGAAGGCCCGAAGCAGATGCCGGTGCCGATGATGAACATCATCAACGGCGGCGCACACGCGGATAACAGTGTCGATTTGCAGGAGTTCATGATCCTGCCGGTCGGTGCCGGCAGTCTGACCGAGGCAGTACGCTACGGTACCGAGGTCTTCCATGCCCTGAAGGGCGTGCTGCACGGACGTGGCCTGAATACCGCTGTCGGTGATGAAGGCGGCTTCGCGCCGGATCTCCCCTCCAACGAGGCGGCGATCGAGGTCATCCTGGAGGCCATCGACAAGGCCGGTTTTGCGGCAGGCAAGGACATCTACCTGGGTCTGGATGCGGCCAGTTCCGAGTTCTACCGGGATGGTAAATACGTGCTGTCCTCGGAAGGGCGCGAGTTCAGCTCCGCCGAGTTCACCGAGTACCTGGCCGGATGGGTGGCACAGTACCCGATCATCACTATCGAGGATGGACTCGATGAGGGGGACTGGGATGGCTGGAAGCTGCTCACAGAGCGCCTTGGTGACAAGGTGCAACTGGTGGGCGATGACCTGTTTGTTACCAATACCTCGATTCTGCGCGAGGGCATCGAGAAAAACATTGCCAATTCCATCCTGATCAAGCCAAACCAGATTGGTACGCTGACCGAGACACTGGATGCGATCCGCATGGCCGCCGATGCCGGCTACAGCGCGGTGGTCTCGCACCGTTCCGGTGAGACCGAGGATGTCACCATTGCCGATATTGCGGTTGCCACCAGCGCGACACAGATCAAGACCGGCTCGCTGTCACGCTCGGACCGCGTCGCCAAGTACAACCAGCTGATGCGCATCGAGGCCGAACTCGGCAGTGAGGCGAGTTATGCCGGGCGTGCCGCTTTCCGGAGCCTGGCGGGCTGAAGGTGCCTGCACCGGTAGCCAGGGCGGCATGAAAAAGCTGTTCATCGTGCTGCTGTTGTTGCTGGTCTATCTCCAGTTTCGCCTCTGGTTCGGTGACGGCAGTCTGCAGGACGTATGGCAATTGCACCAGGAGGTCGAGTCGTTGCGCGAGGAGAACCTGCAACTGCGTGAACGCAATGACGCACTGGATGCCGAGGTGCGTGATCTGCAGCTGGGTCTGGATGCCATCGAGGAGCGTGCCCGCGAGGATCTCGGCATGATCAAGGAAGGCGAAACGTTTTACCAGGTGGTGGAATAATGTGCCCTTACCCCGACAGGTGCCTGACCGGGTAGCGCAGTTGACCGGCAAAGATACAAGATACTGGGCCGTGCTGCCCGCGGCCGGCACCGGTACCCGCATGGGTGCCGGGGTGCCCAAGCAATATCTGCCACTGGGCTCTAAGACAGTCATCGAGCATACCCTGGATGCCCTGCTGGCCTGTGAGGAACTGTCCGGCGTCGTGGTGGTTGTGGCGGTTGATGATGAGCATTGGCCCGGGATCGGGGCCGGCTACGCAGATAAACCATTGACCGTGGTGACAGGCGGTTCCGAGCGTTGCCATTCCGTACTCAACGGCCTCGAACACCTCGCGCAACAGGCGCATGCGGATGACTGGGTGCTGGTGCATGATGCCGCGCGTCCCTGCCTGCGCCCGGCGGATGTCACGACACTGATCGAGACGCTTGCCGGGGATGCGCATGGTGGCCTGCTCGGTGTGCCGGTGGCGGACACCATGAAGCGGGTGGATGCCGGGCTGCAGGTCATCGACACCGTGGAGCGTGACGGGCTCTGGCATGCGCTTACTCCACAAATGTTCCGCCTTGCGGAATTGCGTGCCGCGTTGCAGGATGTCGTAGACGGCAGCGCGCTGGTCACCGATGAGGCCGCCGCCATGGAGCGTGCCGGCTACGCGCCGCGCATGGTGCAGGGGCATCGCGATAATATCAAGATCACCCTGCCGGCCGACCTGGCACTTGCGGCGTTTTATCTGCAAGCGAGGCAATCGACATGAGAATCGGACAGGGCATCGATGCCCATGCATTCAGGGAAGGCGGTACACTGGTGCTGGGTGGTGTCATTATTCCGCACACCCACAGCCTCAAGGCCCATTCGGACGGTGACGTGGTGCTGCATGCACTGTGTGATGCGCTGCTCGGGGCGGCCGGTCTCGGTGATATCGGCCAGCACTTCCCGCCGGACAACCCGGACTACTGTGATATCGACAGCCGGGTGTTGTTGCGCAAGGTCTTCGATATGGTGGTGGAGGAAGGTTACCAGCCCGTCAATGCGGACGTCACCGTGGTGGCGCAGGCGCCGCGTCTGGCCGCGTACATCGGCGAGATGCGTGAATACATCAGCAGCGACCTGCAGGTCAGCGCCGATCAGGTCAACATCAAGGCCACCACGACAGAACAGCTCGGGTTCACCGGGCGTGGCGAAGGGATTGCCGCTTTTGCAGTCGTGCTGATTGACGACTAGTCCCCGCCTGCTATTGCATGCTTGATCAAGCCATTCACGCACTGGCGTTTGCCTATGGCAAGCCGCCTGTCAGCGGACATCTGCGCACTACGCCCGAGGACTTCCGGGTGTCCGAGTTGCCGCTGGTGGAGCCGGTCGGCAGTGGCGAGCATGTCTGGTTACAGGTGCGCAAGCGTAATGAGAACACCGATCATGTTGCCGGTCGGCTCGCGGCCCATGCCGGCGTCCACCCGCGCCAGGTCAGCTATGCCGGTCTGAAAGATCGTCATGCCGTGACGGAACAGTGGTTCTCGGTACACCTGCCGGGGCGTGCGGAGCCGGACTGGCAGGCGCTGGCTTCCGACGCGCTTGTCATCCTGCAAAGCCACCGCCACACGCGCAAGTTGCAGCGCGGCACCTTGCGCGGCAATGCCTTTTGTATCACGGTGCGTGATGTCCAGGGTGAGCCGGCACTGCTGGAGGCGCGGCTGGGACAGGCGCGTGCACAGGGTGTACCGAATTATTTTGGTGCGCAACGCTTTGGTATCGAGGGCTCCAACCTGCAGCGTGCCGAACAGCTGTTCCGCAACCCCCGCATGAAGCTGTCGCGCAACCGCCGCAGCATGGCGCTGTCGGCAGCACGCTCGTTGCTGTTCAACCAGGTGTTGTCGCGGCGCGTGGAAGATGGCAGCTGGGACGGCGTGTTGCCCGGGGATGCCATGCAGCTTGCCGGCAGTCGCAGTTTCTTCATTGCCGAGGCCATTGACGAAACCGTGCTCGAACGTGTTGCTGCACAGGACATACATGCCACCGGCCCGCTGCATGGCCGTGGCGACACGGTGGTGCAGGGTGCATGCCGTGAACTGGAGACCGCCGTGCTTGCCGGCTACGAACCGTTCCGGCTCGGGCTGGAGGCGGCCGGGCTCAGGCAGGAGCGGCGTGCATTACGCCTGCCGGTGCCGGAGCTGTGCTGGCAGTGGCCGGAGCCGGATGTGCTGGTACTGGAATTCAGCCTGCCGGCCGGCAGCTATGCAACCAGCGTGTTGCGCGAGCTGGTTGCCGACAAACCTGTTATGTAGGAGCGGATCTCATCCGCGACTTCCCTTGTCGTCGTTCCCGCCCCCGCCTTCGCGAGGGCAGACTCAGGCAGGAACCCAGCCAGAGATCAGCCACCAATACCGGAAGCATTGTGCCCGGTTCAGGGCTGGATCCCCGCCTGCGCGGGGATGACGAAGTGTTTGTTTACGATTTGATTGTAGGAGCGCTCCGCGAGCGCGATCTTGCCTGAAGAAAAAAGATCGCGGATGCGCTCGCTCCTACAGGCCGGTTTATTTGCGAGTTGAGCGCAACAACACGTACAGCGCACCGGTGCCGCCGTCACGCGCCTGCGCCGAGCTGAATGCCAGCACGTCGTGGTGCTGGCGCAACCAGGCATTGAGCCGGTTCTTCAGCACCGGCGCGCTGCCGGCCCCGCCATAACCCTTGCCATGAATGATGTGCACGCTGCGGAGCTGTTTATCGAGGCAGTGTGCGATGAATTCACCCAGCGCACGGCGTGCCACTGCGGCGGTCATGCCGTGCAGGTCAAGTTCGGCGCTGGCGGCAAGCTGTCCGCGTTTGAGTCGCTGCAACTGGCGCTGCTGCAGGCCGGGCCGGGCAAAGAACAGGCTGTCATCGGCGCTGACCGATTCGTCGGCGATGCTGTCCGAGAGGCTGTCGAAGCTGCCGTGTTTGTCGGGTTCCACGGGTGCGCGCGGGCGCGGCGGTGGTGGCCGGCGCACCGGCCCGGTCTTGTCATGGCGCAGCTTCCTGACCGGGCCGATGCTGCGTTGAAACTCCGCGATTTCCTCGCTGGTCGGTTTTCTGGATCTGGCCATTACGCTTGCCCGGCAAATGAATGCCGTCACCGTACCGGCAAGGTGAAGGTGGTGCAAGCCTCGTGACAGCCGGTGTCCCGGGGGACGCTTTATCCTTATACTAGGCAGCCGGTTTCAAGGGCAGCAACTTTTTGGCAAATGAATATCCTGATCAGCAACGATGATGGTTACCAGTCGCCCGGCATCAAGGCGCTGGCCGATGCACTTACGGCGATTGCCGAGGTCCGCGTGGTGGCGCCGGACCGTGATCGCAGCGGCGCCAGTAACTCGCTGACGCTGGACAGCCCGATTCGCGCCCGCACCGCTGGCAATGGTTATACCTGCGTGGATGGCACACCGACCGATTGTGTCCACCTGGCCATCACCGGGCTGCTGGAGCACGAACCCGACATGGTGGTGGCCGGTATCAATGCCGGTGCCAACCTCGGTGATGATGTGCTTTATTCCGGTACCGTGGCCGCGGCCATGGAGGGGCGCTTCCTGGGCTTTCCGGCACTTGCGATCTCGCTGGCTGGCGAGCAGCACAAACATTTCGATACCGCTGCACGTGTCGCTGTTGAACTGGTGCAGCGGGTGATGTCTGGCAGCCTGCCGGCAGATACCATCCTTAATGTGAATGTGCCGGACCTGCCCTGGGACGAACTGGCGGGCATGCAGGCAACCCGGCTGGGCCACCGCCACAAGTCCGAGCCGGTGGTGGAGATGCAGGATCCGCGCGGTCGCCCGGTGTACTGGGTAGGGCCGGCCGGTACCGAGCAGGACGCCGGCCCGGGTACAGATTTTCACGCGGTGCGCACCGGTCATGTCTCGATTACGCCGCTGGACGTGGACCTGACGCGTTATGAAGCCATTGACACACTTGCCAGCTGGCTGGCGTACTGAATTGAACGGGTGAACAGTTGACTCCATCGGACCGCGGTATCGGTATGACCTCGCAGCGCACACGCGACCGACTGGTGCGGCGGCTGCGTGAGGAAGGTATCAGCAATGAACGCGTGCTGCAGGTGATCCGTGACACGCCGCGTCACCTGTTCGTCGACGAGGCGTTGGCCAGTCGCGCCTACGAGGACACCGCGCTACCGATTGGTTACAACCAGACCATATCGCAGCCCTACATTGTTGCCGCCATGACCGACCTGATCATTCGCAACCATCCACAGAAGGTGCTGGAGATTGGCACCGGTTCCGGTTACCAGGCTGCGGTGCTGGCGCCGCTGGTAGCCAAGATCTATACCGTGGAACGTATTGAGCCACTCTACAAGCAGGCGCGCCAGCGCTTTCGCAAGCTTGGCCTGCGCAATATCCGTGCGAGTTATTCCGATGGCACCGAGGGACTGCCTGAGTTTGCCCCCTACGACGCCATCATTACCACGGCCGCAGCAGAAAGCATTCCGCAGGCGCTGCTGGACCAATTGTCTCCTGACGGAGGCCGGCTGGTAATCCCGGTGGGCGGCCGCGCACGCCAGACATTGACGCTGGTGACACGCCGCGGTGATAAATTCGAGCGTGAGGCGCTGGACCCGGTGATCTTCGTGCCGTTACTGAACGGGCAGACCTGATGAACATTTTTACCGGCCTGTATGACAAGTGCATGCAATGGGCGCGGCACCGCTATGCGTTGTGGTACCTGTCCGGCCTGAGTTTTGCTGAGTCCTCATTTTTCCCGATACCCCCGGATGTGATGCTGGCACCCATGAGCATGGCGAAGCCGGGCAGTGCCATGCGCTACGCCCTGGTAACGACACTGGCCTCGGTGATCGGTGGCCTGTTCGGCTACCTGATTGGCGCATTCTTTTTCGAGTGGATAGAGCCGTGGTTGCAGCAGAGTCATTACTGGGACAAGTACCTGCACGGGCGCGAGTGGTTCGAGCGCTGGGGGTTATGGGCGATCCTGGTCGCCGGTTTTTCACCGATCCCGTACAAGGTGTTTACAATTGCGGCCGGCACGCTGGGTATGAGCCTGCCGCTGTTCGTGCTTGGCTCCGCGCTGGGTCGTGGCGGACGTTTTTTCCTGGTCGCCGGGCTGATGGCCTGGGGCGGTGAACGCATGGAGAGCACCCTGCGTGCCTGGGTGGAATGGCTTGGCTGGCTGCTGGTGTTACTTGTGCTGGCGGCGTATTTTTATTTCAGTTGATGGTGCGGACAAGGACAAGCAGTTGCTGGTGTGTGATGGTGTTGCTGGTGCTGTCCGGGTGCGCAGCACATGTGGTCAATGCACCGGTATCATCACGCAACACGCAGTCCGAACCGAATGCGCAGGTTGCGCCGCGACCGGGGGGCAGTCCACGCCAGCCGGCCGGTCATGCCGGTGAGCATTACGTGGTCAGGCCCGGCGACACACTGTATTCAATTGCCTGGCAGCATGGCCTGGAAGTGCACAGACTGGCCGCACTGAACAGCATCCGTCCGCCGTATACCATTTACAAAGGGCAACGACTGCGGGTAGCCGGCACGATTGCACGCGGAGCGCCGCTGGCGCAGCGGCAATCAATCCTGACCAGGCCACTGCCCAAGTCAGGCGCCGTGCCACCGAAGCCGGTGGTTACAGCCAAACAGAAACCGGTGCCGCCGCCGGTAAAACAGGCAAGCAAGCCGGAGCCCGCGGCGAGCGCTGCCCAAAAGAAGTCGGCCTATGACGGCAAGTGGGTGTGGCCGACACGCGGCAGGGTGGTGCGCGGCTTCCAGAAAAAAGGTACCGGAAAGAAGGGCATCGACATCGGTGGTCACCAGGGGCAGCCGGTCAGGGCGGCCGCAAACGGCAAGATAGTGTACGTGGGGAGTGGACTTGTTGGTTATGGCAGGCTTATTATTGTAAAGCACAATGAAAACCTGCTCAGTGCGTACGGGCATAACAGCAAGCTGCTCGTTGCGGAAGGTGATCATGTCACGGCAGGACAGATGATTGCAAAGATGGGAAACAGCGGTACCGATCGTACCGCGCTCTATTTTGAAATCCGCAAGGATGGCAAACCGGTAAATCCCATGCAGTATCTGCCGAGGATCTGAGTCGACCGACTACCGCAACGGATCCGTATGCATCGGGTTGGCAGGAAGCAGTGAACACGGCGGGAATGCCAGTGGCAAAACCAAAAGGCATTGACGGAGGAAAGCCTTCTGACCGGCGCGATGCGGCCAGCGGGCAGGGTGCGTCCAAAAATGCCGCCGACAAAGAACGCATCCCGGTCAAGCGCCATCGCTCCGACAGTCACGATCCCACGCGTCTCTACCTGAATGAAATCGGTGCCTCGCCGCTGCTCACGGCCGAGGAAGAGGTAAAGTTTTCGCGACTGGTGCAGCGCGGTGATGAGGCCGCGCGCAAACGCATGATCGAAAGCAACCTGCGCCTGGTAGTGAAGATTGCACGCCGTTACACCAATCGTGGGCTGGCGTTTCTCGACCTGATTGAAGAGGGCAACCTGGGTCTGATCCGCGCCGTGGAGAAGTTCGACCCGGAACGCGGGTTCCGTTTCTCCACCTATGCGACCTGGTGGATACGCCAGACCATCGAGCGTGCCATCATGAACCAGACCCGTACCATCCGCCTGCCGATCCACGTGGTGAAAGAGATCAATTCCTACCTGCGCGCCGCACGCAGCCTGGCCCAGAAGCTGGACCACGAACCGAGTGCAGAGGAGATCGCTGAACTGCTGCACAAGCCGATCCAGGATGTCGAGAACATGCTCGGCCTGAACGAGCGTACTACATCAACCGACAGCAGCGTGCTGAATGATCCGTCCAGGACATTGATCGACACCATTGCAGACGGACAGACGCCGGACCCGTCCGACTCACTGGCCGACGAGGACATTCACCTGAACGTCGAGGAATGCCTCGCGCAACTCAGCGACAAGCAACGCGAGGTGGTGGAGCGCCGCTTCGGACTGCACGGCTACTCCGTGTCCACGCTGGAGGAGGTCGGCAAGGAAATCGGCGTTACCCGTGAACGGGTGCGCCAGATCCAGATGGATGCACTGAAGAAACTGAAGAAGATCCTTGAGCACGAGGGGATCTCGATGGACGCGTTGCTGAAATAACTGCATTTGCCACAGAGAGCACAGAGATTAGAACAACCTCGTCGTTCCCGTTCCCGCCTTCGCGGGGGGGCAGGCTCCGGCGGGGATCCAGCCCCAAACAGAATTTCATCCCCGCCAGCGGGAATTCACGGAAGAAACTGACCTGTTCGATCTGGGTGTGATGGCCAGCGCCATCCAGCAGACGGGGCCGGCTTGCACCAAATCCTGGCGGCCGGAATCGGCCATTTTCATGTGTCTGGCCCGGCGGGTTCACCGGCCCCCCCCGGGGGGGGTGCCGCTTGTGTAACTATTGGATAAATATACAAAATAACGGGTTTTCCACAAGCCTGAACTTTGGTACAATTGTGGAGTACTTTGAGCGTATTTATTATCGATACCGTCGGACCGCTGTTTAACAATAATAACCTGCTGTTTAACGATAAATACAACAACGACAAATGCCTGGAGAATGATGATGAAGAATCAACCCGCCCGATTGGGCAGGCTGCTGGCGATCACCCTGATTGCCTTCACAGCCAATCCCGCCAACGCCTATGACTGGCCGGCGATATATAACCCGCTGCAGATGATTACCCTGAACCTTGATATGGACCCGGCGGACTGGGACACGGTCAAGGCCGATACCACTAACGATATCGAGGTGCCGGCCCTGTTCTGGGCAGACGGCGACGTGGATGAACCGGACCCGGTCCTGGTGTCGGTACGCCGCAA
>Ga0224514_10000113_pt1 | contig 27997 bp, 21 predicted proteins | sample SF_May12_sed_USG_3_FD_169107 | JGI IMG/M metagenome (GOLD analysis project Ga0224514, IMG submission 169107) | Sediment microbial communities from San Francisco Bay, California, United States - SF_May12_sed_USGS_24 | ecosystem: Environmental > Aquatic > Marine > Sediment | place: USA... | reverse complement strand
AGTAACATTAATATTGCTTACGGGCAAAAGGGCGGGAAGGTTAAGATGGCGGTAGGGAAGCGCACCGTGAATGGGGCGGCGCTTTTTGGGCAGCAATTGTTTCAAAAGGGCTTTTAACTGCGTCAGCGTGCCTTGCTGATCATTGCCCGAAGCGGACATACTGCCCGCATCGGACAAGCTCTTTACAAGGCGAATGACTTCACCCATACTGCGGCGGTATTTATCCAGGACGGCATTGTGCCTTGCTCCCGCTTTAACGCCAAGGGCATTCGCCTTTTCAGCCCCTTTTGCAAAACGCTCTTTTAAAAGTAAGTCCGACGCAATGAGAATATCTGAATAGCCCTTGATCTCCCTGATTTCCACCGCTGCGTCACTTCCTGATTGAATCTTTGCAAGGGCTTTGTCCGTTAATTTCTGAATCGTTCGCAGGCTTTCCTGGAGGTCGGCTTCAAGGCCTGCATTGGATGCAGCCAAAATAGGCGAACAGTGAAAGGTGAGAAAAAATGAGAAGATTGCGGCAATGAGCCCGGACTTGCGAAGTGACAGTAGTAAGGATGACATATTTCTCTTCTCCTTTTTATTGAAAATCTTTTTAACCACCAAGTACACGAAGGAACACTAAGTTTAAATTCTTAAAACCTTTAATCTCTTAATTTCTTCTTCGTGTTTCTTCGTGACCTTTGTGGTTAAATCTTTTATTCTTTAATTCCTTCTTTGCGGATGATTTTTTTTGTTCAATGTATCTAAACAATAACTTATTGAAAAATAAATTACTCGGCTTTTTTTGCTTTTTTTGATAAAAATCAAACTAATATACTTTCCACACATAACAAAAGTTTGTTTGTAAATAAATTTAACCCGATCAAAAGGGGAGGGAGGAAATTAATTCAGCGTGGGCAAAAAAACATGCCCACGCTGCCGAGGCAAGCCAGCCCCTTTTTTTTAAAAGTTCGGATTGCAAACTAATGGATTACATATTTCTACTGTTTGCAAATCAATCGATCCAACCCAGGCGGCGCTTCCCCTTAACCTCTGAATTCCTGATGCCGGGCCACAGGTTCCATCCGGTCCGGGCTGTTCAAAGGGACCGCAGCCTGTTGCGGCGGAAGGCGCATCTGTTGCGCCTGTAAAATCTTCGGGGCCCGCCCAATCAATAATCGTGCAATCACCCGGATTTGTGCTCGTTCTGGTAACCAGATCATCACAATCGATATGAAACGAAGTGGGGTCCCTGTCGGAAGCCTGCTCAACGCCACTGACAAAATCGCCTCGATTGGCGCACCACTCTGCCATTGTTCCCGTCGGATCATTGGGGTCACCCGGTCCGGGGTTTGTTGTGCTGCCGCCGGAATTCACATCAGCGGGAGGGGTGGAGGAAGACGAATCCCTCTCACTTGGGGGCGCATGTTCATGGTCAGTAGGTTCGCCGCCATAGGTGCCGTCGTCTTCGACCTCCGTTTCAAAACGCTCACTATGAGTCTTGGTCGTGCCGTCTGCGCCGTGATCAGTGATAGTACGAGTACCTTGTCCGTCATGTTCGACCCGCTCATGTATGACGCGAACCACATCGCCTTCCTCGTTATAAAAAGTAAGCTCTTTAATAGTCGCAACATGATTTCCCTCGGCATCTTCATAAATTGCCATACCTTCTGTATAGCGCAACTGTCCATTATCATGGTTGCCGGTTCTCCAGCTCCAGGGCCGCATACGGCCATACCCATGACCTCCATGGGCCATTACCGGCGGCCGTAACCCTGTTCCACCTCTGCTATAGCCATCACAGATATGATCGAAGGGGTCATAGATGGCCGCTCCGCCGGAAAGGTCCGCCGACCCTCCTCCTGATGAACCCGAATCACCTTCATCACAGCCAAAGGCAGATAAAGATATTCCTGCTATCGTTCTGTCGGAGCATAAAGGATTGCGGCCTGTAAGCCATAATTCAAAAAACTCTCTGCCGGGAAACTCGGTAACAAAGGAGAAGCGACTGCCGTCTCCTAAACGAATATCTACAATATCCGCCATAGAATCGCCGTCAAGGTCGATTGCCGAGCTAAAAGTTCCATCCACACCTATGGTCATTACGTTAAGGGCTTTTAGAGAAGGACTTGCAACCAGACTCCACAAGAGATCGTCTTGGACCTTCCAGCCGCCGACACGGTTTTTATTTTTGTCTTCAGGCAATTTTTTGAAGTCTCCAAAAATATTTTCCAGCGATGCCATGCGGAGCTGGCCCCTGAATTTCCTTACCTGTAATTCACTATTATCATTCGCTGAAGCACCGTCATAATACATGCGGTAAGAACGAGCTTTACTATCCTTCTGGACCAGGCCTTTTTTGTGCGCCTCACAGGCAAATAAAAAAATACACATTCCCAAACATAATAACTGTACTATTTTCATATTATTCTCCTTTATTGGTTAATCGTTTAAATCGAGAGGGACAACCCCCGGAATTCACTCACTCCAATTCCCATAAAAAAAGCCCGAAACCGCTGCCGGTCCGGACTTTTTCATTCCTTAATTTTTTCCCCATTTCGGCCTCCCCCGTTTTTTTGTTTTTCTTTTATACATGATACAACATTGCCTGTAAATAATTTTAATCAGATCATAGGCGGGAAAGAATTGTTGCCCCTTACAAATTACGGATTCATTAGTTTCGTCGCGGGATTTTTTGCCGCGGCAAACAGTCGAAATATCTATCAATCTTTATCCGTGAAATTTGTATAATCTCCGTCCAGATAATCTCTTAATTTCTCTTTCGCAGTTATTTATGACCCTTGGCGGATAAATCTTTTTCTTTTCTATAAGCGGGCTATCTCTTATCCCAGGCAGAGTTTTAATATGTCCACCACTTCTTTGCTTTTAATATTCCCTTTTTCCCCAAGGGCCATATTTCGCTCATCGAAAGTACTCCCTGTTTTTTCAAAACCGTCAGGACCGATATTGTAATCCTTGAGCGTCGTTTTCACACCAAGAGAATGAAAAAAAGCGACTGTTTTATCAATGGCTTTATCCGCTTTTTCTTCAGAAGAGCCTTCACTTATATTCCATATACGCTCCCCGAACTGAACCAGTTTCTCAAGTTTATTCGCCTTCTCATACTTCAGCAGGGCAGGCAAAACAATGGCCAGCGCCTGTCCATGATCGAGACCATGCATGGCCGTCAATTCGTGCCCTATCATATGAGTTGCCCAGTCCTGGGGCACACCGCAGCCGATGAGGCCGTTTAGCGCCTGTGTGGCGCACCACATGAGGTTGGCCCGCACTGAGTAATCATGAGGGCTTTTTCTGACCTTTGGCGCTTCCTCGATTAGCGTCTTCAATATAGCCTCCGCCTGTCTGTCCTGAAGGGGGCTGCCTTCTCTTACAGTCAGGTACTGCTCCGTCGTATGAACGAATGTATCGACAATGCCGTTGCTTACCTGCCTGTCAGGCAGTGAAAAGGTGGTTTCCGGGTCGAGAATGGAAAAGCGGGGATAAGAGAGGGGGCTGCCGAAAGCCCGTTTTTCTCCCCTTGCCCTTCTCGATATAACGGCATAACCATTCATCTCCGAACCGGTAGCAGGGAGCGTCATGACGGCGCCGACAGGAACGGCTGCCGTAAGGGGAAAGCCCCGCGAAACTATCTCCCATGGATCCTTTCTTTTGTAAAAAATGGCGGCCGCCATAAACTTGGCGCCATCCAGCACGGAACCGCCGCCGACAGCAAGGAGAAAATCAATTTTTTCTTTTTTAGCCGCTTCAACGCCTTTCATGAGTGTTTCAAACTCGGGATTAGGCTCTATGCCGCCAAATTCGACAAGCTCACGACCCTTTAAGGTTTCCATTACCTGATCATAGACGCCATTCTTTTTTATGGAGCCACCGCCATAGGTAATCATTACCTTATGGTCTCTCTTGATGAGACTCTTTAATTCGCTGATACTGCCTTTGCCGAAAACGATTTTTACGGGATTATGATAGGTAAAGTTATCCATTGCCACTCCTTCAATTTTTTTTACAAAAATATACTTAAGCTCCCCTGTAAATGCAAGAAAAGCGGCATATGGGCCGGGTAAAAATGACATGAACACTTAAACCATTTGATTAAGACGAGTCAATTCTTTATAGTTCCGGTTAAATAATGTAAGCTGCGGGAGTTTTTATTGCCAAAGAGAGAAGAAGATCAGATCAGGAGCAGGGTTATTTTTTCCGTCGCCTTACTTGTCCTTACCATATCGACGGGGACGGCAGGATATACGCTTATCGAAGGGTGGGAGCTTTTCGACGCCTTCTATATGACGGTTATTACCTTATCAACGGTAGGTTACCAGGAAACGCACAGCCTTTCCACGGCAGGGAGATTATTTACTATATTCCTCGTCTTTACCGGCCTGGGGGTCGTGGCTTATACGGCAAATTACGGCATTCGCTTTATTCTGGAAGGAGAAATTCAGCAAGTACTGGGGAGGAGAAAAATGGAAAAAAGGATCAAGGAGAACAACAATCACTACATCGTATGCGGTTACGGCAGAATGGGCCGGATCGTATGCAGGGAACTGAGATCGGGCCATATTCCCTTTGTCGTCATAGAAAGCGAAGATATGGTAATCAATGCCGATGATGATATTCCCTTCATCAGGGGAGACGCCACACGCGACGAGAACCTGCGCCTTGCCGGTATAGAGCGGGCCCGCGGGCTTGTTTCCGTCCTCTCTACCGATGCCCACAACCTTTACGTTGTGCTCAGCGCAAGGGGACTCAATGAAAAGCTTCAAATCGTCGCCAGGGCTAACGAAGACGATGCTGAACAGAAACTCTTGAGGGCAGGCGCTGACAGGGTCGTATCACCCTACCATATAGGAGGGTTGAGAATGGCCCACAGCATTATAAAACCTTCCATCGTAGACTTCCTTGAAGTGGCAACAACAAGCGGGAACATCGAACTCCAGATGGAAGAGGTTCCCATTGCGAAAAAATCCAGGCTCCCCCGGACATCCATTATCGAGGCCGGCATAGGCAAGGATCTCGGCATTATCATTGTGGCCATAAAACGAGAAGGTAATATGCTCTTTAATCCCACAGGGAAAACGGTGATAAAGACCGGGGATATCCTCATTGCCCTCGGAGAGTCAGGAAAGATGAAAAAACTGGAGGAACTGGCGAAAGGCGCCCCTCTCTAGGGCAAGCAATCAGCCCTTTTTCGGAATCGTATGTTTTTTCTTTTTGCTCCCCCCATAGAAATGCTCCTTGTTAAACCCTCGCCGTTCCTTGAGGTCTTTCCTTTCGTAATCTTCATCTATCTGTATTTCAGCCTTTTCTATAATTTCTCTCTCTTTTTCTTCAAATTCTTCTTCCGTCTCTGTCATGGGACCTCCTTTTCCAGTTTTGCAACCTCTTTTAACACTCTTTCCCTGATCCTTCGGGGCTCTTCTTTAGGGCAGACGGCAACACCCTTCCTGATAAGCGGGCATAGCCGGTCCGTCATAATTCCGCCACAATTACAAATCACCTTATCCGCAGGATAAGGAACAACGAGGCTGTTCTCACAGGAACTGCATCTTAGCAAACTTTTCGAACCTGACATTTTACCCCGCTTCGCAAAGGGAACACCCTCTATTTCCATAATATCCAGTGAAAAATCGATGACCGGCGCCGCGCTTATGGACGTGCCCACACCATAGGCGTCAACAACGGGATTTAGCTCGGCAATCGTGTATTCATCGATACCACCGCTGGCAAAGAGTTTGACATGCTCATAGCCGTTCAGGTTAAGCTCCCACCTGACTTCTTCAAAAATCTGCCTGAAATTCCCCTTTCTTGATCCCGGCGTATCGAGCCTGACGGCAAAAAGATCTTCTCCAAGCGCCTCTGCACAGCCAAGGGCTTCAAATTTTTCATCGCCAATGGTATCAACAAGGGCAACGCGCTTTATGGCGGGATCGATAACTTCATGAAAAGCCTTTGTGGCAGTTACAGAATCTCCCATAATCAATATTAAGGCATGGGGCATAGTTCCCACCGGCTCTTCTCCCAGGCATTGGGCGCTTTTAACGACAGCCACACCGTCACAGCCTCCGATAAATGCGCTCCGCTCTATCATGGGAGAAATGGCAGGGTGCATACGCCTGGCGCCAAAAGAAATGACCTGCCGCTCTCCTGCCGTTTTTTTACACCTTGCCGCCATGGTGGCAATGCCCGATGCCTGGCAGATGAGCCCCAGCAGGGCCGTTTCAAAAAGTCCGAAATCGTTATACTGCCCTTCCATTTCCATAACGGGATCAAAGGCCCTGAAAAGACTCCCTTCGGGGAGCGCTCTTACGGAGAGATTCTCTCCCTCCAGAAGGCGGGCACATTCATCAATGCCTGCCAGAATGCCCCACTCCCAGTCACGGGGGAGTTTTTTAGCCCTGAATTCCATTTTGACCCGCTTGTTGATCCCTTTGGCCTTGAGGATTTCAAGGGTTCTTTCAAAATAAACATCGGTAACTTTTCCGCTCTTAATATCGTCGAAGCCGGCCGTATTGAATTCTCTTTTATTCATTAATCTTTATCTGACATTTACTTTGAGGACATTTTTCATTTGCCGGAAGGCAAAATCGTGGTCTTCCACATCAAGCCAGGCCGAGCAGTCCCTCGGCACGGTCACTGCATAACCCCGGAGTACGGCATCAGAGGCAGCGTACATGATGCATATATTCGTTACACACCCCGTAATGATGAGTTCTTTTACAGCCAGCTTATTCAGCACCTTTTCAAGGTCTGTCTTGTAAAAGGCGGAATAGGTCGTTTTTTCAACTATAATATCGTCTCTGTCCGGCTTTAATGCATGAACCACCTGAGCGCCCTCTGTGCCCCTGACACTGTGACGGGGCCATATCGAAAATTCCCTGTCATCAGGCGCATGCGCATCACACACGTAGATAACAGGCGCTCCTTCGGCCCTTGCCGCTTCAATCTCTCTTTTGACGGCAGGAATAATTTCTCTTGTTGAGGGGACTTCAAGGGGGGCGCCTTCGAGAACGAAATCATTGAGCATGTCAATAATTAAAAGGGCTTTTCCAGACATAGCAGGAAGAAATCTCTATTTAAAGGTATGAGCTTAAATATTCATTTCAATAAAAAGTATAACAAAGATTTTTCAAATGTAAATGAGGTGTCGACGATCATATTCATCGCATTTTTTTTCAATATTAAAGAGCACATTCTTAATATTTCGCTCCAGCTCTTCTTCCGTATCGATAATAATATGCTCGCTTGCGGGAATCTCTTTTATCCTTTCAAAGGTTTTTTTCTGCTTTTCATAAATTTCCCATCTGCCGTCGGAAATATCACTCCCTTCACTCACTCTTTCCTCAAGCCTCCTTTTAACCTCTTCATCACGGCAGATACATTCCACGAGAAGAAAGGGGATATCCAGCCCGTTCGCCAATTCCAATGCCTGGAGACGGTATGGGGACTTTTTAAACGAGGCATCGAGGATTACCCCTTCACCCTTTTCAAGCAGCCTTTTTGCTTTTTTAAAAAGCGCTTCATAAGTTTTGTTAAAATAATCTTCACTATAGATTCCTTCACCAAATGTTTCATGGCGACGCTCTTCTCCGGCTATTCCCGCTATTTCTTTCCGGATCTCATCAGACCGCAAAACCTGAAAACCCTTTTTTTCAGCAATAGCCGCTGCTATGGTACTCTTTCCCACTCCCATAAGGCCGCAGGTAATAATAAGTATCTCTCCCTTCAGTCCCTTTGAAGCATAACGACCGGCAAGCTCAAAATAACTTTCCGCCATTTTCCGGGCGGCTTCAAGCTCTTCTTCATGAAGAGACGAATCATCGAGTTCAAAACTGTCCACCTTGCCACGCACATAAGCCCTGTAGCACTTATAAAAATTGATAAGCGGCCTTATCTCTTCATCACCGGAGGCCGCAATATAGCACGCTACCAGTTCTTTAGACAGATCGCTGCGATGATGATAATCGAGGTCCATGGCTAGAAAGGCGATATCGGCAGCCACGTCGGAATAGCGGAACCTGTCATTAAACTCGATGCAATCATAGATATAAACCCGGTTCGTAATGCAGACGTGCTCCATATGGATATCGCCGTGGCAATCCCTGATCTTCCCTTCTGCCATTCTTTTCAGAAAGAGGTCCTTTTTTTTCGCCATAAAGCCTTCTGTGTATTTTACAATGCTATCGTACTGCTTCTGCGACAAGGACCGGCCTATGTATTTGCGGGTCTGAGAAAAGTTTTCCTCCATATTCCGGGCAATCATCCGGGGATCGCCAAATTCGGCAATATTTTCATTATGCGCCGCCTGGCTGTGAAAACGGGCGATTACTTTTGCCACAAGCGCAATTACCCCCCTGTCTATCACTCCCTCCTTAAGTAAATTAAGCATCATCCGCTCTTCAGGGATTCTTTTCATTTTGACGGCATAATCGACTGTCTCACCGGGACCACCAAAAAAATGCTTTCCCTCCCTCTTTTTAACCTCCACCACATCGAGGTAGATCTGCGGTGACAGCCGCCTGTTAAGATCAAGTTCCTGCTTGCAATAAAAGGCCCTCTTTTCAAGTGTTGAAAAATCGAGAAAGCCGAAATCAACGGGTTTTTTTATCTTGTACACAGTCCGGTCACCTATAATGACAAATGAGATATGAGTTTGAACCAGTTCAATGGAGGCTGCTGAATTTTCCTGTTCTGCCGCTGCCATAAGATCGGTAATCATGGGTGGTAAATACATTCAAACTCCTTTATCTTTTTCTGTTGCCTTTAATCTTTATAAAAATGAAGCATGGCCCGTCATTTTAAGCTGATCACGCTAGCCCGTTATTTTCACAGGTATGGTAAAGGTAAAAGTACTCCCCTTTCCTTCCTCGCTTGTCAGGGATATTTTTCCCCCATGAAGCTCTACAAACTTTTTTGACAGGGTAAGCCCCAACCCCGTTCCCTGAAAATCCCTCCTATGGGAACCATCGGACTGGCGGAAGGCCTCGAAAATAAGATCGGCTTCTCCCTCCCTGATTCCGGGCCCGGAATCACTTACCGATATGAGGATACTATCCTTTTCCCGCTTTACCGTCAATGATACCTTGCCTCCCCTGGGCGTAAACTTGACGGCATTGCCCAGGAGGTTGTAGAGGATTTGCTTGAATTTAAGCCTGTCGGCCATAATTAGACTGGCTCCTTCATCAATAGCCAGACCGAGATGGATATTTTTCGTCTCCGCCTGTTGGCGCATGACACTTTCCACCGCTTCAACAATTTCCCTGAGATCAAAGGCTTCATAAACGAGTTTCATCTGTCCCGCCTCTATCTTTGAAAGATCGAGAATGGTATTGATAAGTTCCAGGAGGTGTTTACCGCTGATTAAAATATTATTAAGATATTTCTCCTGTTTCTTATTTATTTCCCCATAAAGACCGTCAATAAGCACTTCCGAAAAACCGATAATCGAATTGAGAGGAGTCCTGAGTTCATGGGACATGTTGGCCAGAAACTCCGATTTAAGCCTGTTTGCTTTCTCAAGTTCCCTGTTCGATATCTCAAGATCGAGGGTTCTCCGCCTTACCTTGTTTTCAAGATCAGTATAAAGGCTTTTCAACTCCCGGCTCATATTGTTGAATTCATGGGCCAGGTCTTCTATCTCATCGCCGCTTTTTATGTTTATACTATGGTCCAGATTTCCGGCGGCGATAAGGGAGACGCCCTCTTTAAGGGCAGCTATGGGACTTACGATTCGCTTAAGCGTCATGTAGATTGCCAGAATAAGCAGTGAGGCAAAGAGAAATCCGGGGATGGCAGCGCCGAGCAAGACCTCCCTGATCGGTTCGATAAAGGCTTCATCAACAGGCTGGGTAAGCAGGACATACAATTTGTCAAACTTGTCATCGGGCTTATTGCCGGACTCATGACGGAGCATGATTTTATGGAAGCGGTAAATGGGGGGAGAAGTAGCCATAACCGACTCTATCCCCTCATCGTCTGTTTCGATAAACCATGCTTCGTCATCATCTCTTACCTTTTCCACTATGCCGGGGGATAGCTTACCGCCGATTTTTGAATCCCGGGGATCATAAAGGACCGTCCCATCCGGGCCGACCACATTTACACGTCCTGATTCTCCGGAGGAGAGAAAGTTTTTTCCGAAAAATGCAGCGTTAATCTCTATAAATATGGCAAGCGCTCCTGTTAAATCCTTTCCGTCGTTACTTCTTATGGCCGCATAAACAGGCAACACATAAAAACCCTTTTCGCCTCTCCTGAAAGGCGCTCCCAGAAAAAAAGGCTCAGGAGAAGCATCCAGTTGTGAAATTGTGCGGGGGTCGAGATTTTTCAGGAAGTCATCCTTCCCGCCATTGACAAGTCCCTTGCCGGCGACGTCAAACAAACCCGTAAAGAGATGGCCCTCTTCTTTATTTTCAATGGCGAGAAGACCGCTCACCACTTCATTATTCCGCCCGCTTTCAATAAATTCCCTGATAGCGGGATTGGCGGCAAGAAGCTCCGCTTCCGAACCCTCATTCTCTATTCGCAGCTTCAATGCCAACGACATATGGCGGGATATTTCCATGAACTTAAGTCCCATGGAACGCTTGAAAACCCGTGAGCCTTTGAGATAGGTCGATGAAATACCGACAAGTCCGGGAATAAAGGCAACGACCAGCATGATGACCAGTATTTTCGTTTTTATTCGTAATTTCATAAATCACCGGTAAAAAAAGAAAAAGGAACAGAATCATTCAAGAATATCAAAAGAGAAATAGGGCGGCAAGGCAAATAGCCTGAAGGGATAAAGCAAGGCAATTCCCGGCCTTTTATGCCGTTAACCGAAAAAGGGCAATCCCTTTATCCTTTCCGATTTAAAAGTGATATTTTACGATTCAACTTGCAAGATATAACATTTCTATGTACCATTCGCTCAGCTACTATAAACAAAGCAATACAAGGACACTCCATATGATCAACAGGGAAAGGCTCATTGATGAATTTATTCGTCTCGTTACCATTGACAGCCCTTCAAAAGATGAAAGAAAAATCGTCGACTACCTTAAGTCGGTTTTAACAGAACTGGGCGCTCAGGTCAGGGAAGACGGGGCAGCTGAAAAAACGGGGGGAAACGCAGGAAATCTCCTGGCCAAAATAAAGGGAAATACCGACAAGGCCCCTCCGCTTCTTTTGAATGCCCACATCGATACGGTATCACCGGGCAGGGGAGTAAAACCTCTTATCAGGGACGGCGTAATCTACTCGTCAGGGGATACCATATTGGGCTCCGATGACAAATCGGGTGTCGTCATCATCATCGAGGCAGTAAGAACTCTTTTGGAAAAGAAACTTCCCTTTGGCGACCTCCATATTCTTTTTACCGTATGTGAAGAAATCGGCCTTCTTGGAGCCAAGGCCTTTAATACCTCTGAGCTGGAAACCTCTTTCGGCTATGCCCTCGATTCAACAGACAGCTGTTCAGTCATTTATGCGGCGCCGGCGGCCAACCATATCAAATTCATTATTCGCGGCATCGAATCTCATGCAGGCCTGGCTCCTGAAAATGGTATAAGCGCCATCGAAATTGCAAGCAGGGCCATTTCCAAAATGAAACTGGGAAGAATAGACGAAGAGACAACAGCCAACATTGGAACCATTAGAGGTGGCAGCGCCACAAATATTGTCCCCGGTGTAACAATAATAGAAGGTGAAGCCAGGAGCCGCAATGCCGACAAGCTGAAAACCCAGACGGACCACATGGTGGATTGCATCAGGAAGACCCTTGTTCAGATGAACTCTCTATCGGCTTCACCCTTAAAAGCAGACCTTGAAGTGGAGATCAGTAATGACTACCCCCTCATGAAGCTGGACAGGAAATGCAGGCCCATAGCGCTCGCTGAAAAAAGTGCGGCCAATCTCGGGGAAAAGGTCAATTTGCGGGTCGGCGGCGGGGGAAGTGACGCCAATATTTTTAACAGCAGGGGAATCGATGTCGCTATTATAGGCACGGGCATGGATAAAGTCCATAGCAATGAGGAAAGGATCAGGATTGAAGATATGGAAAAGGCGGCAAGGTATCTGCTTGAAATTGTAAAAGAAAATTGCCGGAGTTAAATCATTCCTAATTTTTTCTCGATATAATTCTTAAGGATTTCCGACTTTTCTTCACTCATATTCAGAAAATTAATCCCCATGCCGGATTCATCTTCACTTTCCCTGACGACGGCGGACCAGACAACTTTTGCAACTACCGAAAAATCCACCTCAATCTCGGGGATACTGAAACGAACATTAAGTTCCGTCCCTTCGGGCAGGGGGTAAAAGGTGCGGATAAACATTCCGCCGGCACTGATATTTCTCGTCTTGGAGTTTAAAAACTCCAGTTCCGTCTTGAAATTTACTTCCAGTGTAATAGGAAGTCGTTCCGATTTTCTCACTGCGGGAAAAGCCTGGCTCATAGGGTTTGTTTCTCCATAAATAGAATTGAGAACATATTCATATCAAAAGAGAAGAAATTTTGCAAAGAAAGTTTCTCCACTACAAAGATATGCGCTCCGCAATATCATCAGCCAGCAGCGCTCCCCGGTCTGTAAGAGAGAGATTCCCGCCCTCTGCCTGATAGAGTTCATAAGGAATATGGAGAAGCTTATCCTCTGAAACCACTTCATAGAGAGAAAGGCCGAATCGTTCCCTGAGAAAACCTTCTTTCAAACCCTCGCCTGTTCTCAAGGCCGTAAATACCGTTTCTCTTACCGCCTCTTCTCTGCTGAGTATCTCCAGCGATTCAAGAGGCATGAGACCCTCTTTTATGCGCGTTTCGTACTCTCCGGCATCTCTCAGGTTCCACCAGCGTATCCCCCAGCCCGGTTCGGACAGATAGGAATGGGCGCCGGCGCCCAAACCGATATAATCGCCACCCTGCCAGTAACGCATATTATGCCTTGACCGGTATCCCTCCCTGGCATAATTCGAGGTTTCATAGCGGCTGTAGCCCCTGCCGGCAAGATAGTCCGCCGCAAGAAGAAAGAGTTCCTCCTGCACATGGTCGGGAGCAGGGAAAAATTCTCTCTTTCGGGCCCTTTCATTCATAGGGGTTTCCTCTTCCATGGTCAGCAGGTAAAGTGAAATATGTTCAGGACCGAGGTATGCCGCCTTTTCAAGTTCTTTCAGCAGCCCTTTCCCATCCTGCCCGGGGAGAGCAAAGATTATATCCATACTGATGTTGTCAAAACCTGCTCCTCTTGCATCGGAAAAAGCCTTTTCACTCTCTCCGGCATCATGAAGCCTGCCGAGAAATTTCAGATTGTCATCATTAAAACTCTGCACGCCCATGCTCAGGCGGTTTATGCCGGCAGAGCGAAAGGCTTTCAATTTTTCCCCGCCATTCGTTGCGGGATTGACTTCCAGGGTAACCTCGCAATGCCTTGCCCGGCCATAGGATGAGAAGATACTGTTTATGAGCTTTTCCATAGAAAGGGGATCAAGAAGAGAGGGTGTGCCGCCACCAAGGTAGAGACTTTCAAGCGGCCTGCCTGCAATATTTAAAAGATCACCTGCCCAGCGGGATTCCTTAATAAGTGAATCGACGTATCCGGCGTTAACGTAACCCCTGGGAAAGGAATTAAAGGCACAATAGGGACATTTTTTTATACAATAGGGTATGTGTATATATAAACCTAAATCACTTTCACTTTTTTTTGACATGGACATAACTTTTCTTTACCCTTTTTTCTATCCCTCTATTATACTCTCCAGAAACTTTTGATTCAAAAGAAAGAACAGCTTAAAGGGAGATCGGATTTGAAATTTTTATTTATTATGGACCCCAGAGAGTCTATAAACAGAGAAACAGACTCAACACTGCTTATGATGCGTGAATCTATCGAAAGGGGGCATAAAATTTATTACTGCCTCGTTGAAGATCTCTTCATTGAAAAGGCGCTCCCCGCTGCGGTGATGAGAGAAGTTGAATTCGCCGACTGTGAAGATATTTTCTGCCTGGGAGAAAGCGAAGAGGCTTTACTTAAAGACCTGGACGCCATTTTTATGCGCAAAGACCCACCCTTTGATATGGATTACGTCTATGCTACCTACCTGCTGGAACTTGCCCGGGAACATACCTTCATTATCAATGATCCCAGGGGGATAAGGAGTGCAAACGAAAAGCTCTACGCCATGAATTTCCCCGACGCCATACCTGAAACAATCGTATCCAAGGATTCCCGCAGGATTAAGAAGTTTCTCCATGAAATCGGGGGAGAGATGATAATAAAGCCGCTGGGCAAATGCGGCGGGGAAGGAATATTTTATATCCACAGCAAGGATAAAAACATTAACGCCCTTCTTGAGACATCGACCCGGTTCGGAAAGGAATTCATTATGGCCCAAAGATATATCCCTGAAATCAGGGATGGAGATAAAAGGATTATTCTCCTTGACGGCGAACCGGTGGGCGCTGTTAGCCGCGTCCCCCAGGATGACGAACACAGGGGAAATATCCATATCGGTGGAACAGGGTGGAAATGTGAAATTACGGAACGAGACCATGAACTCTGCCACACGATTGCTCCAAAACTGAAAGAAGACGGCCTTCATTTCGTCGGTCTCGATGTAATAGGTGACTGGATTACGGAAATTAACGTAACAAGCCCTACCTGCCTTGTTGAAATCAACAGCCTGAATAATGTAAAGCTGGAAAAAAGCATCATTGACTATGTAGAGGCTGCCGTAAAAAAAGATTAACCCCGAAAAGGGCGGCGGACATGAATTTATAGTTCAACAGAGCGCTTTCCGGCTTAAAATCTCCCATTTCCTCAATGCTGCGACAAAAATACTCCACAGGGGAAACGCAGAATGCGCCCCACAATAGTTGCTTTTGCAACGCCAAAATAGTCAGCTTATTTTACAAAAATAAGGGGGGAAAAGGCTATTCAAGCGTCATAATTACCGAATCAACTCAATTCAGGCTCTAATTCTTTAAAAACTCCCACGTTGTGTCATTTTTTTTTACAAGGGCCATGGCATAACTGCCTGCAATAATTTTTCTTTGAAAAAACCGTTACAAATCAACATATTAGAAGACTAATGTTTAGTGGCATTATAATTGCTATTCTTATAAATCAAGAGAAACCACAGGGAACAATTAAAGAAGGAGGTGGCATAAAATCATGGAAAGAGCAAAGAAACTCCGGTTATTATCATTTATTTTCGTATCACTTTTTAGCATTATTCAGTGGTCTGAGGCAAATGCATTACCTCTGCTTCAACTGGACATTGATGGTGGCACTTATGTAGGTGGAGAAGAAGAGTCGACCCTGGTCTACAGTCCGCTTTTTACATTGCAGGCGCTGGCCAGAGGCGTAACCGATGTGAGCGATGAAATAAACGGCAACAAGTACATAACGGCAGGACAAACAGCCTATCTTTCTATCGCTGTTGAAGCAGATCCAAAGGGAACAAGCAATATGACTTATGCCGGTGGCGCTGTGGATGGGGTGGCGCTGACAGGTTGGGCCTATGGGAATGCTTTTGGCGACAAGAACCAGAAGAGCCACGGAATTTTCCAAACACTCTACACAGAAGTTGAATTTACTTTCTCTACAGCTGATTTCTGTACGGAATGTTTATGGAATACCCAGGATGGATCCGCTACAAACTTTGACGGCTTCATTCATGAATTCTCCATCGACCTGACAGATGTTTGGTCTTTCCTGGTGTCAGAGGAGGTTGCTTCTTATCATTTTGATCTCTACACGAAAGATGCAGACGGCAATATTGAGTACTTTGCCCCCTTTTCTCATGATGCAGCGGCAACGATTCCCGAACCGTCAACATTTCTCCTCCTTGGCTCAGGCTTGTTGCTTCTGGCCTGCTTTATAAGGCGCAAAAAATATTCTTACTCCATTTAACATTATAGGCGATGCCCGCGGGCATCGCCTTTTTTATCTCTCCTAAAAAACAGTCTTTTTATCCCCGCCTTAAAAACTGCCGGTATTTCCTTATTTAATTTGACATTACCCGTAGCTGATAATATATTTTACTTAATATTCCAAAAGTCAAAACCTCTATTTTTACTCCTCATATCGAGAGAAAGGGGTACACTCATGATAAACAAGGTAGACAGGTCCCCCAGAAAACATCTGATCTACTTCACCAGGATAAAATCGGCATCGGGAAAAGATTTTACAGGGCGGCTCGTCGATGTATCCATAAAAGGGCTGAAGGTAGTCATGAAAGAGAAAGTCGTCATTGGTGAAACCTACAGCTTTGAAATCTCCCTTCCTGAAGAAAAGAGAAAGGATGATCAGGAAACCATCCACTGCCGGGGAAAGGCAAAATGGTACAAACAGCATTTAAACCCGGAGCACATTACAGCCGGCTTCGAAATAGAAGGTATTAACAAGGAAGACAAGAACATGCTTTCCGACCTCAACAAAAGAGAATAAAGGGTAAAATTCCTTATTCGCCTGCTTTAATTATTTAAAAATCTCTTAATTCCTACCCGGCACATACAGGGGACTGCCAATGCAGCCACTGCCCGATTGGGTAGTAGACTTAATACTGCATTAGTAGTAGATTTCTCATGGGGAAAATCGTCAAACAACCCCATGTCTGCTATCTAAAAGAAAATCAAAGAACAAAAAAACAATCCCCGCGGAATTTAAATAACGGGAAGGGAGCGCTACCCGAATGGATAATCCGGACCTTTCAAAATCCGAAGTTGAAATATTGCACTGGGTAAAAGAAGGAAAAAGTAATAATGAAATTGGAACCATAATCGGCAAATCCCAATGGACCGTCAAGTATCATATGTCTAATGTGATGAGAAAACTTGATGTTTCAACCCGCACCCAGGCCGTTAGCCAGGCAATCGGACTTGGCCTCCTCAACACAAGCCCTCCCGATGAGGAAGAGTCAACCTCGACTATTTTTGTAGGTATCATCGGTTGCGGCGTTGGCGGCGCTGCAGTTCTTGAAGTGTTGAAAGACAATCCTGCCATTACCATCGTCGGTGTTGCAGAGAAAAGCAAATCCGCACCGGGCCTGGCCATTGCCAACATGGCCAACATACCCATTTTTAGCGATTATAAAAAACTTATATCAAAAAAACTCGACGTCATAATAGACCTTACAAAGTCGAATAAGGTTGAAGCTGATATTCTCGCCCTTAAACATCCAAAAACGGAGCTTATGGGTGGCCTTTCCGCCATGCTCATGTGGCAGCTCACCGATGAAAGGCGCAAGCGTGAGCGCGAGAAGGAAAAAGTGCTTCGCGAACATGAAGCGCTGTACCACCTGGGCCTTATTATAGAAAGTATTGACAGTATGAAAGACGCCGGATATGCCGTTGTTGATTATGCGACAAAGCTTCTTAACATGCCGGCAGGCTCCATGGCTGTATTCGATGAAAAAAGGGAGACCATGAGGCTCATTGCGGCCAAGGGATTCAGTGATCAGTTCAAAAAAGTGGATGAATGGTCGCTTCGCAAGGGAGGATTGACGAGCCGCGTATTCAATGCGTCAGGCCCCATCTTTATGAACGACGTAGACAGACTTAACAACCTGAACCCGCTTCTCGTAAAAGAAGGTGTCAGGTCCGTCCTTGCAGCCCCCCTCATGGTTGAAGGGAGAATTATAGGTATCCTTTACCTCAATGATTTCAGGACTCGTCAGATAATGGAAGAAGATATTTCTATCTTTTCCATTATATCCGTCTACGCGGGCCTTACCATAGAACGCGTCAAATCAATTGAAGATATGAGGATGCTCACCATTGTCGACGGTTTGACGGGGCTCTACAATCATCGTTACATTATGGAGCAGTTCCAGAAAGAATTCCAGAGAGCCAACAGGCACAATACAAACTTTTCGGTCATCATGCTCGATATCGACAAATTCAAACCTTACAATGACAGCTTTGGCCACCTGGAAGGAAACAAGGTGCTTAAAGGCGTAGCCTCCCTCTTCAGACAAAACTCGAGGGTAACAGACGTGGCAGGAAGGTTTGGAGGAGAAGAATTCTGTATTATCGTGCCTGAACTTGGCGTGGAAGAAACGACAAACTATGCCAGAAAACTCCTTGCAAAGGTTGCGGCACATAGCTTCCCCAACCGGAAGATAACACTTAGTGCAGGCGTTGCAACATTTCCCATAGATGGAAATTCGACGATGGAACTGCTTGAAAAAGCCGACAAATACCTTTATAAAGCAAAGGGCTCGGGAAGAAACTGTGTTGTCTCATCCGGTACGCCTTCAAAGTAATAAACCGGGATTAAGAGCTTCACAAATCGGTCAAGGCAGGGCGCAGTTCAAAGTGAAGGAGGCAGAAGAAATAATTTTAGAATTTTTTTAGTGCGCCAACTTGACGGGAGACAAAGATTTCCCGCTTTGCCCAAAAGAACAGAACCTGACAACTCCTCCTTTCACCGGGCATGGAGTCCCTCTATATTAGCAGAGATTCCCTCCATTCTTCAGGATGCATTACAAAAGATAAAAGCCTTTCTCTTAATTCTTCCGCGGCGAAGGCTTCTCTTTTCAGCCACTGCACCTCTTCTTTCCTGAACCAGGTAAGCTGCCTTTTGGCATAACGCCTCGAATCCCGCTTTATAAGCTCAACAGTCCTTTCAAAGGGAACGCCATCAATAATATGAGCGCACATCTCCTTGTATCCCACGGCCCGCATCGGTTTTAAGTCTCGTGAATACCCCCTGTCGAGAAGTCTCCTCACCTCCCTTTCAAAACCATTTTCAACCATGGTTTCAACCCGGCTTTCGATCCGCCTGTAGAGTTCGTCCCTTTCAACATCAATTCCCAGCATAAGGAAAGGGTAGGCTTTTTCGCTAAATCGATGAGAACGCTGAAAATCGGAGATCTTTCGCCCCGACAACATTGCCACTTCCAATGCCCTGATGACACGGACCCGGTTATTTGGGTGTATCCCACGAGCCGCCTCGGCATCGATTTCCTCCAGTTTCCTGTAAAGGGATAAGGGGCCTTTTTTTTCTGCTGCTTCTTCTAATTCTTCTCTCAGCCTTTTATCGGCTTCGGGCGTATCAACAAGCCCTTTAATCAGGGCCCGCACATACAAACCTGTGCCTCCCGCGATAATGACCCTTTTCCCTCTTTTATGAATATCATCTATAATCCCGGCGGCCATCTCCCTGTAATCGGAAACCGTGAAATCCTCATCGGGATTGACTGCATCTATCATATGATGGGGGACATGCTTCATCTCGGGGGGAGAAGGCTTGGCCGTTCCAATGTCCAGATAACGGTAAACCTGCATTGAATCGGCGCTCACCACTTCAGCGTCGAGACTTTTTGCAAGTTCAACGGCGACAGCGCTTTTACCGGACGCCGTAGGGCCGACGATGCAGATCAATGCCGGGCGGTTCATCAGGTCCGTTCAAACCGCTTTTCAATTTCCGGCAGGGTGAAATCGATGTGGGCGGGTCTTCCATGGGGACAATGGGGAACAATACCTGATTCATCCATCGATTTAAGAAGGGCCCTCATCTCTTCATGGGTCATTCTTCTTTTTCCCCTGACGACAGAGTGGCAGGCGATTCTCTTTATGATATCTTCAAGGGCCGCCTCAAAACACTTCGACTTGGGAAGTTCCGACAGTTCGGAAGCCATATCAGTAACTATCTCCTTCACACTTTTGCTGCCGAGAATGGATGGAATGGCCTTTACAACAAAACTTCTTCCACCGAAGTTTTCAATATGAAAGCCGAGTCTGGCTACCTGATTCCTGTTGTTTTCAAGGGCCGAAGCCTCGCGGGGCGTCAAATCGATTGTTTCAGGAATGAGGAGTTGCTGGATCTTGTAGTTTTTCTTGTCATAACCACGCTTTAGTTCTTCAAAGGCGATTCTCTCACAGGCGGCATGCTGGTCGATGAGAATCATCCCCTTTTCTCCTTCGCAGACAATATACATTTCCCCCACCTGTCCGATAACGGCAAGGGAAGAGAAATAGCTGCTTTTCTCCTCTTTTGCTAACACTGCTTCCCCGGAGGGAAGCTCTTCTTCATAAAGGGCTCCCGGGAACTTCTCCCCATGGCCGGCAATAACCGGATTGCCCCGGCGGCGGTGGAATTCCTCTCTGGCAACGTACCCTCCCTTGAGCTGAAGCGTCTCATTTTGTGAAACATATTCGGCAGCCGCTCTTTTTATATTTTCTCTTCTCTCTTCGCCGGAGAAACCGCTATCGCTCTCCCCTGAAGCAGGAAGCCACTGCCGCCTTCCCAGCGCCTTATCAATGGTACTGCTTACAAAGGAATGAACGGCGCCCGACTCCCTGAAACGAACCTCACTTTTGGCCGGATGAACATTGACATCAACGTTAGCCGGATCAATTTCAAGAAAGATAACGGCAAGGGGATATTTACCCCGCATAATATAATTGCCGTAACCCTGAAGAAGAGCATGCCTGATAACCTTGTCTCTCACAAAACGGCCGTTAACGTAGATATAAAGGCCGGAGGCGCTCGATCTTTGCATTGAAGGGGGAGAAATAAAGCCCGAAAGCCTGAGCTCTGCCGACTCTTCATTAATTTCAATAAGGTTTCCCGCTCCCTCTTTGCCGATGAGAGCCGCTATTCTCTCTTCGAGAACCGCCCCGCGGGGGAGTTCAAAGTGGGTCGCCTTTTCGCTTCTAAGGGAAAAACCGATGGATGGAAAGGCAAGGGCCGTCCTTGCCACAAAATCGCTGATATGCCCCATTTCGGTAACGGTCGTCTTGAGGAATTTCCTTCTTGCCGGCGTATTGAAAAAGAGGTTTTTAACCTCTATAATGGTTCCTGACGGGATCCCTGCCGCAGTAACATCTTTTACGGTCCCTCCCTCGATAATGATGGAGGTCCCCTCAATGGCCTCTTTTTCCTTTGTTGAGATCACCATTTTTGAAACGGAAGAAATACTTGCCAGTGCTTCTCCCCTGAATCCCATGGTAGTAATATTAAAGAGGTCTTCCGGCGATTCGATCTTGCTGGTGGCATGCCGTTCAAGACAGAGAAGGGCGTCATCCCTGCCCATTCCCCGGCCGTTATCGGCAATTCTTATGTACCGCTTCCCCCCTTCTCTAAGGCTGATTTCAATCTTCGAGCTTCCTGCATCGATGGCGTTTTCCACCAGTTCCTTTACAATAGATACGGGCCTCTCCACTACCTCGCCGGCGGCAATCATATTGGAGAGATTTTCCGAAAGGATTTTTATCTTCTGCATAGCTTATTCCTTGTTTATTTCCCCTTTTTTCCTTTAATAAAATCCATCCTCTCCATGATCCGCTTTTCGTAGCCGCTATCTTTTGGCCGGTAATAGCGCTTCTTTTTGAGCTTCTCCGGAAGAAACTGCTGGTTAACAACTGCGTCGCTGTAGTCATGGGGATACATGTACCCCTTGCCGTAGCCCATTCCCTTCATGAGCTTTGTCGGCGCATTTCTTATATGAAGCGGTACAGGGAGGGCGCCCAGGTTCTTTACGTCCTTTTTGGCTTCCCTGTAGGCCATGTAGGAGGCATTGCTTTTAGGCGCAGTGGCAAGATAAGTTGCCGCCTGGGCCAGGGGTATCCACCCTTCGGGCATGCCCACAAAGTGAAAGGCGTCCTTTGCCGCCAGGGCAACGGTAATTGCCCGCGGATCTGCATTTCCCACATCTTCTGAAGCAAAGATAACCATCCTTCTGGCCACAAAAAGGGGGTCTTCTCCCGCTTCAAGCATCCTGGCAAGCCAGTAAACCGCCCCATCGGGGTCACTGCCCCTCATGCTTTTTATAAAGGCTGAAATCACATTGTAATGTTCTTCACCCCCTTTATCATAGAGAAGCGCCTTCTTTCTCACCACCTCTTCGGCATCACTCATGGTAATACTAACCGCTTCATCCCCCTCAAGCTTGTAATTTACAAGTTCCTCCAGTGAATTAAGGGCCGTTCGCGCATCGCCATGAGACATGGCGGCAACAAAACCAAGAACGTCGTCATCCATCTCCACCGGATACTCTCCGAGCCCCCTTTTCCTGTCTTTGAGCGCTCTTTTCAATATGGAAATGAGGCCCTCCTGTGAATGCTCCCTCAAAACAAGGACCTTGCACCGGGACAAAAGGGGAGGAACGACTTCAAAGGAGGGGTTTTCCGTGGTAGCGCCGATAAAGGTAATGGTACCGTCTTCAATATGATGGAGGAAGGCATCCTGCTGGGCCTTGTTAAAACGGTGAACCTCATCGACAAAAAGAATGGTCTCCGTCCCTCCGGCCTTTAACCGGGCAGCCTTCTCCATAATGGCCCGCACGTCCCTGACGCCGGACAAAACGGCTGAAATGGACTCGAAGTTGGCCGACATTTTACCGGCAATAAGCCGGGCAAGGGTCGTCTTTCCCGACCCCGGCGGCCCCCACAAAATAACAGAGGGGAGCGCTCCTTTTTCCATGGAAGACCTGAGGGGGAGCTTTTCGCCGGTAATATCTTCCTGGCCCATAAAATCATCAAAGGTGAGGGGTCTCATCCGTTCCGCCAGGGGTTGAAAGGTCTTTTTATCACGCTTTTTCGGCATTAATAAAATATAACATAAATGGATCTGTTGCTTAACTAATTTTACTCAAATCACCCTTTAGCAGAAGTTAAAAAGCCGGACAGACAAAATAAGGCTCCCCCCTGTTGTCGGTTTCGGTGTAAAATACAAAAAAATCGAATACAATATAGAGGCAAATCTCTGTGCCGGACACCAGAACAAACACCCAATCCATTACACTTTATGGCCTGACTATTTTTTTAAGCGCCTTTCTTCTTTTTCAGCTGCAGCCGCTTATAGGCAAACACATCCTCCCCTGGTTCGGTGGAACGCCTGCCGTATGGACAACGTGCCTCCTCTTTTTTCAGCTCCTCCTTCTCGGCGGCTATGCCTATGCCCACTGGCTGGCCAACCTGAAAAGCCTGCCTGCCCAGGGAATGGTTCACTTAGGCCTGCTCCTTCTTACCCTCCTCCTCCTCCCTGTCATACCCGCAAACAGCTGGAAGCCGGAGGGAGGAGATAACCCCATACTGCTCATCCTTGGACTCCTCACCGTTACCGTTGGCGGCCCCTACTTTATGCTGACCACAACAGGCCCCTTGCTTCAGGCCTGGTTTGCAATAGGCCACAAAGGGAAATCTCCCTACCCTTTATATGCCCTCTCCAATGCAGGTTCGCTGCTCGGTCTTATTACCTATCCTTTTCTTTTCGAGCCGCTGCTGGCCAGATATACCCAGGCCATTGTCTGGTCCCTCTCCTACGGCCTTTTTATTTTTCTCTGTGGATTCTGTGCCCGTCAGATATGGAAAGGGAGGCATTTTACTCTTCTTGCGCCTGCCGATGACGACCGATACAAACCGGCCGGAGAATCCTGTACTTCCATTGATGAAGAAAGGCCGCCATCGGCGGGAAGCGCCGTCCTGTGGCTTGTACTTTCCGCCTGTGGTTCAACCTTTCTCCTTTCCACGACAAACCAGGTAACCCAGAATGTGGCCGTTATCCCCTTTTTATGGGTCCTTTTTCTCTCTGTATATTTGCTTACATTCATTCTTGTCTTCCAGGGAAGCGATCTATACAGACGCTGGTGGAGTATTCCCCTGCTCCTCATTTTAAGTGTCATCATTTCAAAAGACCTGGCAGGGGAACTGAGCCTTCCGCTGGCCTGGCAGATTGTCCTTTATACGGGAGCCCTCTTTGCAGGCTGCCTGATATGCCACGGTGAACTTGCCAAAAGAAAGCCCTCTCCAAAATATTTGACCCTGTTTTTTCTGATGATTGCCGGCGGCGGCGCCCTGGGTGGCCTCTGTGTGGCAGTTGGGGCGCCTTTTCTCTTTCCCGCTTACTGGGAATACCACTTTATACTCATGTCCATGACTCTGGTCATAGTCTGCATACTCTTCTTCGATCAAAGATCTCCCCTTTTTAAAGGTCGCCGAATCTACCTGTGGGGGATTATTTTACCGGCCAATATCTTTATGGCAACCAGTCTGGTAAAGGCCGTGGAAAAAGACCTTGAAGATGCAGCCGCTTTGTCCCGCAACTTTTACGGCGTTTTGAAGGTAGCTGAATTTGTCGATGACAACATAGGCCGTGTCCGGCAAATGCACCACGGCAAAGTGCTGCATGGGACGGCTTACGAAGACCCTCCCTGGCGCGGCACACCCACCTCCTACTATGGTAAGGGAACAGGTGTCTGGCTGGCAGTGAACAGCCATCCCGGCCGCATGCGGAAAAAGCCGCTTAACATCGGCGTTATAGGGCTTGGAACAGGCACCATAGCTGCCCTTGCCAACAAGGGAGACAAGGTGCGCTTTTATGAGATCAATAATGATGTCATTACGCTCTCCAGGAAGTGGTTCTGGTATCAGAGAGATTCAGCAGCATCAATTAAAACCATCGCCGGTGATGCAAGAATCATCCTTGAAAATGAACTGGTGGGAGGGGAAGAAGAAAAATTTCATATCCTCGTGGCCGACGCCTTCAGCGGTGACTTCATCCCCATTCACCTCCTTACCCGGGAAAGTGCGGAGCTATACAGAAACCGCCTCAGAGACGACGGAATTCTGGCTATTCATATTTCCAACAGTAACTTCGACCTTGCTCCCGTTACAAGGGCAATTGCAGAGGCCATTGGCTGGGAAGCCGTGCTTATTGATTCACAGGACAGGATTGAAGAGGCTACCTGGGCCGCAACATGGGTACTCATTACGGCAAATCAATCTATCCTTAACAATGAGAAGATAAAAAAAACAGGGAAGTTTCTTTTACGTGAGGACATGCAATCACTGCGGTGGACTGACGATTACGCCAGTCTTTTTCATGTGCTTAAATTCCGGGGAACCTCCGGCAGCAGTCCCTGAAAAAACGGGGCCACTTCCTTCGGACAGCGCCTTGCCTTGGCCAATTTGTGAAGCTCTGAACCCCGATTTATCACATTGAAGCGGTACTAGTCTTTAATCCGTTTAAACTCGACAAGCGATCCGTCGGGTTTTCTGATAACAAACCTGTCTTTACTAATACTTTCGATAATATTGATCTCTTCAACCCTGTCATGATAACCGTGATACTTCCAGAAGAGAGCCCCTTTTACTATTTTCCATTTTCCCGACATATGATACTCGCCATCAGGGGAAACGGACTTCCATCTTCCTCCCGGCTTGATTGTCACGGTAGATCCCGTGTCGGAAGCCAGCCACTTTCCGATAAATTGATTAACTCCTATGGTTGGCTTCTTCCCTATTTTCATCAAGGTAATGTCACCGGCACGGGAAAGGGATGCGCTCTTTTTTCCCTCCGATTTAACAACAGATGAATTCCCCGCCAGAAGGAGGGCGGCAATTATAGCGGCAATAGCGCTTTTTTTCATTTATGCCTCCAGACGATTTTCTAATTTTATACCACACTTTTAGGGCTATTGCTTTACAGAAATCATCTTTTTTCCATACAATCCGCTCAAAGCCTTCCTGTGGACTGCTATTTGCCCCTCTGCCCGGTGTGTTTCCCTCCCTTGAACCGCCTCACAGCCGGTGCTAGACTTCTAATAAAAGCAAACCGATGATGTGAGAAATGAAAAAAACGCGTTTTGTCAAAAAACATACCTTCTGCCTGCTGCTTTTCTTTATTACCTATTCCCTCTATTGGCACCTTGTAATATATGTGACCTTAAAAGAGTTGCAAAGCGGCACACTTGAGACAAGCGGTATTTACATCATCAGTGGTGATAAGGGTGATCATATTGTCTACGGAAACAAGACCTTTAAGGATGTCAGGGCCGGAGATATCATCTTCCGGCCTGTCGCCTGGACGGAAAAAGACGGCCTTTATACCCGGTATTCCTTAAAGTTTTTCAGCAAAGGAATTCCGGGCAATGCCGAGCATTCTTCGTTATACCTGGGAAAGGGAAAGATAATCAATATTTCTCCCCTGAGGGAAGGTCATTCCATTTTTACGGGGCCCGTTGAAAATACCATGGGCTATTACCCTGCCGAAAAGATTGAAATTATACGATTGACTGATAATCCCGACATAATAAGAAGGGCCATGAGCTTCATAAATTTTCATAAAGCCCTTGAAGCAGAACAGAAAACCGGTTTTATAAAAAATATAAGGAATATCAGAAAAGTTCCTTTTAAAAAGCCCTTTGATTTTGGTAAAAGCAGCTTTGATTATTATTTATCGGGTTTTAATTGCAACTACTTGATTATCTACGCCTATGAATACGGCGGATATAAGGAATTTCAAAAAATTCAGGCGCCCTGGAGCGAGCTTGTCTATTACGGGCTTTTTTTGCTTATTTTTCCCGGTGAAAAAAACATAAAGGCCTTTTCAGAAAATATTGTCTTTTCCGGAGATGACATTAAAAAACATGCCTTGAAAATCATTACTGCTCAATGAGACCTTCCATCGGCCCTGATTGTTTTTTTACAGGGTCTGGAAATCACGAATCAAGAGGCAGGCTGACCCTTATCGTTGTGCCTTCACCAACCTTACTGTCAACCTGAACATGACCTCCGTGAAGATCGACAAACTGTTTTAATATGGCCATGCCAAGACCAGTCCCCACCGATTTCGTTGTAAAAAAGGGCATAAAAATATTTTCCAGATCCTCCGCTGCAATGCCTTGACCTGTATCAGAAACGGATATAATCAGTTTCCCATCCTTTTCATGCACATCAAGTGTAAGGGTTCCACCATCAGGCATAGCCTCGATAGCATTGTCCAGCATATTAACGATAAGTTGGTGAATCTTTACCCGGTCGGCATTTAAGGGGCTGCACTGTTGAGGAAGATTGTTAATAAAGCCGATGCCCGCTTTCGTTGTTTTTTCCTGGAACTCATTGACCATGCTTTCCATAAAAGGGCAATAGTCAAATTTTTCCTTTTTAATTTCGCTCCCTCTGCCATAATCAAGAAGGTCTGTTGCTATGGCGATGAGACTATGGATTTCCTCCCCTATGATCTGGAGCGCTTCTCTGTCACTTCCTTCAATAGATCGGGAATCCTTGAGCAGCTCATAACTCAGGCTGACCTTATGGAGGGGATTTCTGATTTCATGGGCAACATGGGCTGACATTTCCCCCATGGCGGCAAGGCGACGCTTTTGCTCCAGTTCCTTTTCAGCCCGTTTGCGCTCCTCCATTTCAGCGAGCAGGTTTTTATTGGCTTCTGCCAGTTCTGCCGTACGCTCCCGGACCCTTTTTTCCAGTTCGTCATGGGCTTCTTTTATGGCCGATCTTTGTCTGTGGGTTTTCTGGGCAAGATTTACCGTAAGAGCAATAGCAAAGGCCAAAACCGTTCCAAAGACCAGGACAAAATGATGGGCCATTTTTTTGGAAAAATTTTCACCGGGGCCATGATTCAGCGCCTGCCACAAACTGATGGAAAAAGTCAATACGGTAATAGCGATTGGCAGGGGAAACCAATAAGGGAAGCTGTCCTCTTTCTCCTGCTCCTCCATCCAGGCCAGCATTGAAAAACTGATGCCCAGGACCATAAAACCAAAAGCCGTATGAACAGCCATGCGCGTTAAACGCCCCCAGCCATAGGCGCTTTCAAGTCCTGTCAGGTAGCCTGAAAAAGCAATGATGCCAAGCCCCAGAATGAGCGCTGCAAGAATGGCCACAATAAGCGCGCATCGCTTATAGTGCGAAAAAGCCCCCATAATGATGACAGCAAAACCGGCAAGCGTGAAAGAGAGGGCTGTATTGGGCGCCATTCTCCCCATATGCGAGGTTTTCACCCCTACATAATGTTTCATCATTAATTCATCGATAAGGAGGTTGACATTGAAAAGGTATTCGATAAGCGTCAGGATTCCTATAAGAGCCACCACGGAACCACAGGCAATCGCCACAGGTGAATACCTGTGGAGCAATGCCAATATAGCGGTACCGCTCAAAAGAAAGCCAAGCGCCGTGTTGTACTGCATAGGCACAAATGCGGGATATACCTGTATAAGTATAACAGCGCCCGTATACCAGCCAATAAGAACGGTCAGCCCGAGAGTATTGAAATAACGC
>Ga0224514_10000112_pt1 | contig 28000 bp, 27 predicted proteins | sample SF_May12_sed_USG_3_FD_169107 | JGI IMG/M metagenome (GOLD analysis project Ga0224514, IMG submission 169107) | Sediment microbial communities from San Francisco Bay, California, United States - SF_May12_sed_USGS_24 | ecosystem: Environmental > Aquatic > Marine > Sediment | place: USA... | reverse complement strand
TGGCAGGTATTCCTGCCGGGTCGGGAACATACCCCAGCGTATCACCAGCCGCGCTGCCTCACTGGCATCCTGCTCATCCCACGCGGCGAGCAAGGGCTCCTTCATCAACAGTTCACGTGCCACGCCAGCATGGTGTGTGCGCCAACGGGTCAGATCAATCGCCACCGTCCGGCTGCTGCCGGAGGCATCCGTGTTGCGGATAATGGTCTGAAACATGCAACTCAGCGCCAGCTGCTCAATGACCTTGCGCGAGAACTCGTGGTTCATTAACAGGGCGCGGGTCTGGTCCGGCAAGCGCTGCACCAGCTCAATCTCGATATCTCCTTCGAGAAAGCGCCAGCCTTGCAGCCCGTTCGTCTCATTGACTGTACGCGTCACAGCGGCATACGCGCTGGCGCCAGCCAGTAGCAAGACAATGATTGCAGAACCCGTTATCAGCCTCATCAGCACACCCGGTTCGGTCATTCCAATAACCCGAGTCTACGCCATGCCGGCGGTGAGATGAAGATTCGACTACTGCATCGATGCACTTCACAGTACAATTCCTGCCATGAAAATCCGTACCCCCACACTCATGGAAAAGACCCGCATATGAGCGCTATCGGTACCCCGCTGTCACCCACCGCCACCCGCGTGCTGCTGTGTGGAGGCGGCGAACTGGGTAAGGAGGTGGTCATCGAACTGCAGCGACTCGGTGTCGAGGTCATCGTGGTGGATCGCTATGACAATGCGCCGGCGATGCAGGTCGCACATCGCAGTCATACCCTGTCCATGCTGGATGGCGAGGCGCTGCGCGCGGTAATCGAGCAGGAAAAACCGCACTTCATTGTCCCTGAGATCGAGGCAATCGCCACCGACACACTGGTGGAACTGGAGACAGAAGGCTACACCGTCATCCCGACCGCGCGTGCCGCGCGCCTGACCATGAATCGCGAGGGCATTCGGCGGCTTGCCGCCGAGGAACTTGGCATTGCAACCTCACCGTATCGTTTTGCCGAGACACGCGGTGAATTTGATGCTGCCATCGAGGCAATTGGCCTGCCTTGCGTGGTTAAACCCATCATGAGTTCTTCGGGAAAGGGGCAAAGCACAATCCACAGCCGGGATGAGATCGACACCGCCTGGGCCTATGCACAGGGTGGTGGCCGCACCGGAGCAGGTAAGGTGATTGTCGAGGGGTTTGTCGAATTTGATTACGAGATCACGCAGCTGACCGTACGCCATGCGGCGGGCACCAGTTACTGCGCCCCGGTCGGCCACGTCCAGGTCGATGGTGATTACCGCCAGTCATGGCAACCCCAGGCCATGGGTGAGCAGGCACTGGCTACAGCACGCGACATCGCCGGAAGAATCACCGCCGCACTGGGTGGTCGTGGCATATTTGGCGTGGAGTTGTTCATCCGCGGTGACGAGGTGATCTTCAGCGAAGTCTCGCCACGCCCGCATGATACTGGCATGGTGACCATGATTTCACAGGACCTTTCGCAGTTCGCGCTGCATGCACGTGCCATTCTCGGACTGCCGATTCCAAATATCCGGCAACAGGGCCCCTCGGCCTCCAGCGTTATCCTGGTGGAGGGTGAATCAAGTCAGGTCAGTTTTTCCGGCCTGGAGACTGCCCTGGCAGCATCGGATACGCAGCTGCGCCTGTTTGGAAAGCCGGAGGTCAGTGGCAAACGGCGCATGGGTGTGGTGCTGGCCCGTGGCAACAGCGTGGATGAGGCACTGGACAAGGCCAAACAGGGCTCGGAATCAGTTAGCGCCCGACTGTAACAACCGCACCCACAAGCAGGACACCCACCATGACGGATAAACTGGTACAACGTATCGAACAGCTCGAGATTCGCCTCATGCATCTCGAGGCCGCGCTGGACGAGGTGACCCGCACCCTGCTGCAACAGGAGCAGTTAACCGCACGCCAGGCGGAGCTCATTCGGCAACTGGAAAGCCAGCTTAAAGGTCTGTCTGCGACCGTTACCGGCCCCCAGGCCGAACAGGAACCACCCCCTCCGCACTACTGATTACTGGCTGGCCACCTAAAGATTGTCCTGCACCGGGCCGATGACCTCTACCGGAACACCATTTTTATGCACCAACGGCAGAGAGAAACGGCAGGACGCAAACCATGAACCTTCTGACCACCATCACCCAGGCGCTGGCCGCCGCATCGATGCTGGCCTTTATCTGGCTTACTGTACGTGCATTTCGCACGCACTTCGGCTGGGGGCTTGGCGTGTTGCTGCTATCTCCATTCAGTGCCACCGCCTTTGGCCTGAAGTACTGGAACAATGAAAAGAAACCCTTCCTGGTTTACATCCTGACAACGCTCGGGTACATCTCACTGGCTGCGTACCTGTTCAGTACCTGGGGAGGCTGGGAAGTACTGCGCACCAGCGCCCTGGTTGAGACCGGACTGCAGAATCGCAACCTTTCCAGCCGCAACGCCGAGGCCTTCATGAAGGCCAACCTGGCATTCATCGAGAAATCCGGCATCGAGATCAATAACCCGCAACTCGTCTCCATGGTACAGCAGCAACTTGACCTGGAGACCGCCCGGCAGGCCGAGCTGGAAGCAATACGCAAGGCTCAGGAGGAACGCGACAACCTGAGCGCCAGCCAGATGAACAAGAAGATAAAACCACAGGAAGAGCGCTATCGCCTGGCCTACAGGACCATCAGGGTCACCGACGCAAAAAAGTATGTTGGCGCCACCGTGAAGATTACTCGCAAGAATGCGCAGGAAAAGGAATACCGGCTGATCGCTGCAAACGGGAACTCGCTGAAGCTTACCCAGCGCACCAGAAACGGGAGCTACTCCTTCTCGTTACGCAACAACGACATTGAAAAATTACGCATACTCACCAAGCAGCCCTACTAAGGGCTGCCTTCCTGCCCGACACTCTCCAATCCGGCGTCCACCGGCCCACAACAGGCCGGTAATCAAGCAAAGTTAAAAACTCCACTGCACGAAACACCGTGAACTGCCTATAATTACCGGCAGACAATCCGGAGGACGCCATGATATCGCGCAAGATTATTCTATGCGGCATGCTTACACTACTTGCTGCCTGCACCACCTCGCCTACCGGTCGCTCGCAACTGGTACTGATGCCGGAGAGCCAGATGAGCCAGATGGGGCTGCAGGCCTTTACCAACATCAAGGACAAAACCCCGGTGGAAGGAAACCGCACCACCAACCGCTACGTACAGTGCGTGGCAAAAGCGATCACGCGCGAGGTCGGCGGTGTTTGGGAGGTCGTGGTGTTCCGGGACGACAGTGCCAATGCCTTCGCGCTGCCCGGCGGCAGAATTGGCGTAAACACCGGCCTGCTCAAGGTTGCCAGCAACCAGCATCAGCTGGCGACAGTCATTGGCCATGAAGTGGCGCATGTGCAATCGCGCCATTCCAATGAGCGCGTGTCACAGAAATTCGCGGTGGAACAGGGCCTCGGCCTGATCAACGCAGTAGCCAGCCCGCAGACCGGCACCGGCAAGACACTGATGGGGCTGCTGGGTGTGGGTGCGCAATACGGCGTACTACTGCCCTACACGCGACTGCAGGAAAGTGAGGCGGATATTCTCGGACTCAACATCATGGCGCGCGCCGGCTTTGACCCTCGCGAGAGTACCCGTCTGTGGATGAACATGAGCCGCGCCAGCAAGGGACAACCACCGGAATTTCTCTCTACCCATCCATCCCACAGTAGCCGCATCAGCGAGCTGGATAAGCGTATAGCTACGGCCCTGCAACTGCAGGCACGCGCTCAACAGCAGGGCAAACGCCCTGCGTGTCGATAACAGGGGTACCCGGGTGTTACGTTACCGGGTTACGCAGCGGCCCGACCCCGGTGACATCCACCACCATCTCGTCGCCGGCCTGCAGGTATCTCGGCGGTGAAAAACCCATACCGACACCCGCCGGTGTACCGGTTGCGATGATATCGCCGGGCAACAGCGTCATGCCCGCCGACAGCACAGATATCATGGCAGGCACATCAAAAATCAGCTGGTCGAAGCGCTCACACTGGCGCTGCTCACCGTTGACATAACATTTCACCTCGATATCCGCAGGCGCAGGCATGGCACTGCGATGCACCAGCACCGGGCCCATCGGTGCAAAACCGTCCAGGCTCTTGGCGCGAAACCATTGAAAATGATCCTTCTGCAGATCACGTGCGGAAATGTCATTGATCGCGGTATAGCCAAATACGTGGCTCCAGGCATCGTCGGGGTCAATATCACGCCCGCCCGTGCCTATGACCAGCGCCAGTTCTGCCTCGTAATCCAGCTTGCGGGTATGTTGCGGGTAACTCGGGACGGGCTGCCCGGGTGCGATCACGGCGGTCGTGGCCTTGGTGAAAATGATTGGCTTCGCCGGCGCCTTGCCTGAGACATCCATCTTCTTTGCCACTTCCTGCGCATGCTCCAGGTAGTTCTTGCCCAGGCAAAGGATATTGCGTCGCGGTTCCGGAATCGGCGCCAGTGGCGCCACGTCACTATAGGCGCGTGCAGCAACACCCTGACTGGCCGCCTTCCCGGCCAGTTCCCAAATGGCCTGTGCTGCAATATCCCCGGCATCGACCAGCCCTGCCAGGGTTGTCGCCGGGACATCCACGGAAAACACCCTGGCAGCCTCTGGAATATCGATGACTGTTTCATCAACCAGGGCACCTAACTGCCCGTTCTCAAGGGTGAGGAATTTCATGGCAAGTTCCGTGATTTAATGATGAGAATGGCTTCAGGGCGCTACAGTTGACTGTCAGCGCAGCAGACGATTTTCAGGATTTTTTACCCAGCAACTCAATGGCGTAACCATCCGGATCTTCGACAAAGGCGATAATCGTGTTACCGGCATTCATTGGCCCCGCCTCGCGAATGACCTTGCCACCGCGTTCACGCAGCGTGTCTACTGCCTGGTAGACATCATCCACCTCAATCGCAATATGGCCGTAGCCCTCGCCCGGATTGTAACTTTCAGTATCCCAGTTATGGGTCAGCTCGATCACCGTGTTGTCTTTTTCATCCCCGTAACCGACAAAGGCCAGCGTGAATCGTCCGTCCGGGTAATCCTTCTGTCGTAACAGGTGCATGCCAAGCACATGCGTGTAGAACTCGATGGACCGTTCGAGATTGCCGACGCGTAACATGGTGTGCAGCAGACGCATTTCCTGTTTGCTCAGTCCCTGGCCAGCCAGTTGCGGAAGAAACCGCCGACCGCCAGGCCTATGAAACACAACAGCGCCCAGGTCGGCATACTCAGCCCGAGAAACTGCCAGCTTACCTCGGCACACTCACCGGAACCGGTAAACACTTTTTTCAGTGTCTCCGATAACGGGAACACCTCCAGCATGTAGTCCAGGCCCGGGCCACACTCCGGCACCAGGTCAGGCGGCAGGTGCTGCAAGCGCACATGCCAACCGGCAATCGCTGCACCTGCCAGGGAAGCCAGCGCAATCAGAACAGCGTAGACGCGGCTCCCCAGACTACCGGCATTGTGGATAGCGGCCAGCAGAAACACGCAACCGGCAGCAAGAAAGGCGCCGCGCTGAAAAATACACAGCGGGCAGGGATCCAGCCCCTCGTTGAGTTGCACGTGAATTGCATAACCCAGCACCCCTGCACAAAACAGGAAACCGGCCAGGTTGAACAGGCGCCTCGGTATTAATGTAATCAGCTGGGTAAACATGGGCTGCGGCTTCCGGACGGTAGTAATTAAATCACTTGCGCCGGTCCGGCTTTCTGCTGCCGGCGGCAATACGCAAACGCAGGGCATTCAGCTTGATAAAGCCTTCCGCATCTTTCTGGTCATAGGCGCCGGCGTCGTCCTCGAAGGTCGCGATGCGCTCGTCGAACAGGCTGTCGGTATCGGACTTGCGCCCAACCACGACGACATTACCCTTGTAGAGTTTGAGTCGCACCGTTCCATTGACGTGCTCCTGCGAGGCATCGATCAGTTCCTGCAACAACTTGCGCTCCGGACTCCACCAGTAACCGTTGTACACCAGACTGGCGTAACGTGGCATCAGTTCGTCCTTCAGGTGTGCTGCCTCGCGATCCAGTGTCAACGACTCCATGGCCCGATGCGCCTTCAGCAGGATGGTACCGGCCGGCGTTTCATAGCAACCACGCGACTTCATGCCGACATAGCGGTTCTCGACGATATCCGAACGGCCGATACCGTTATCACCACCGAGCTGATTGAGCATCTCCATCACCCGGCCCGGGCTGGTGGACTTGCCATCGATGGCAACCGCATCGCCACGCTCAAAGGTGATTTCGACATAGGCAGGCTCGTCCGGCGCCTGCTCCGGCGCAACCGTCCACAACCACATATCCTCTTCCGGTTCCGCCCACGGGTCCTCGAGAATGCCTCCCTCGTAGGAAATATGCAGCGAATTGGCATCCATGGAGTACGGTGATTTCTTGCCTTTTTTGTGTTCGACCGGAATGCCATGTTGCTCCGCATAGCCAAGCAGTTTCTCGCGCGAGTTCAGATCCCATTCGCGCCACGGCGCAATGATCTTTATATCCGGGTTCAGGGCATAGGCACCCAGTTCAAAACGCACCTGGTCATTGCCCTTGCCGGTAGCGCCGTGGGCAATGGCATCGGCACCGGTCTCGTGCGCAATTTCCACCAGCCGCTTGGCAATCAGCGGGCGCGCAATCGAGGTACCGAGCAGGTACTCCCCTTCGTAAATCGTGTTGGCGCGGAACATCGGGAACACGAAATCACGGGCAAATTCTTCACGCAGCGTTTCGATATAGATTTCCTTGACGCCCATGGCCTTGGCCTTGGCGCGTGCCGGCTCGATCTCCTCGCCCTGGCCGACATCGGCAGTAAAGGTCACCACCTCGCAGTGATAGACCTGCTCCAGCCACTTGAGAATGACCGAGGTATCCAGTCCGCCGGAATAGGCGAGTACGACTTTTTTTATGTCTGACATGTTATGCCTTTACCTTTTTCTTGCTACGACGCAGGCGTGACAGCAAGCGTCGCGCCATGTCACCAAACAGTTCGGTCTGGGTCGGGTGCGGATGGATCGCCTCACCCACCTGCTCCAGCGTCATGTTGGCTGCAACCATCATGACCGCCTCGCCAATCAGCGTGTCGGCATGATCGGCCAGAAAGTGCACACCCACCACGCGGTGCGTTGCCTTGTCTGCCACGATCTTGATCATGCCATGTGTTTCATTGTTGATCATCGCCTTGGCATCGATATTCATCGGCACCTTCACCTCGGCTACATCCATACCCTGCGCCTTTGCCTGCTCAACCGACAGACCGACGAAGGCTGCCTGTGGGCGCGAGAAGATCACACCACAGTCCTTGTTCTGATCATACTGCATGTTCTCGCCCAGGATGGTCGCCGCCGTAACCCGTCCCTGCTGTGCCGCAGTGTGCGCAAGCATCAAGCCCCCCACCACATCACCCACCGCAAATATATGCGGCACACTGGTACGACAACGGCTGTCGGCCGTGATAATGCTGCGCTCACTGGCAACACCGGCCGCCTCCAGGTTGAGACCGGTCAGCATCGGCCGCTTGCCGGTCGCCATGATGACGTAATCCACGGTCAGGTTGCGCTTTTTGCCATCGGCATCGGTATAGCCCAGCTTCATGGCCCCGGGCGTACCACTGATTTTATTGACTGCCGCGCCAGTCAGCACATCCAGCCGCGCCTCATCGGCAAGTATCCCGGCCGTGGTTTTCGCAATCTCCGGCTCGACCTCGGCAAGAATGCGTGGTTGCGCCTCCAGCAGCGTGACACGGGCGCCAAAATCATGAAAGATCTGTGCCATCTCGACACCGATCGCCCCACCACCGATAACAGCAAGTTTCTTCGGCGGCGCATCCAGTGCCCATACGGTATCGGAGGTCAGCACACCACCACTGTCGAGTCCTTCCTGTGCACCGGGAATCGGTGGCACGAACGGCGGTGCGCCGGTGGCGATCACCGCGCAGCCGAAGCTAACACTCTTGCCGGCCCTGGCTTCCGGTATCTGCGCACGTGCATGCGGATCATTACTGTTGGTAGCCGTATTAATAGCCAGGGTGTGTGCATCCACGAACTGGCCAAAGCCCTGCAGGTAGTCAATGCGCACACCCTTGTCGGTCTTGAGCGCCATCTCGCCCCGTGTTTCCAGCACCTTGCGGCGGTGTTTTTCGAGGTCTTTCCATACCAGCTTCGCCTTGTCGGTACCGGTTACGCCAAGCTGTGCATCGCCGGCGCGATCACGCATGCGGTCGGCCGCTGCACGCCAGGCCTTGGAGGGAATACAGCCGCGCCACAGGCATTCGCCACCCGGGAACGGCGCGTCGTTAACCAGTGCGACCTTCAGCTTGTGCGCCACCAGATCGCGCGCACAGTCTTCGCCACCCGGACCACCGCCGATGACGACCACGTCGTAATCCCAGTCACCCTCCGGAATCGCCTGGCCACCCGGACCCATCCAGTCAGCCGGCTGTTGCACAAGCTCCTTGAGGGTACGCAGGAACAACGCGACATCGGCGCCGTTAACGACGCGGTGATCGGCGGTCACGGTAAAGGCGCTGCCCTTCTCCGTGTTCGACGAGATCGCGAGGATCGCGGCCAACCCCGGTGTGGCGATGGCATCGAAATAGCTGACATCGAACATGCCCATGTTGGAAATCTGGAATGTCGCGCCGGTGAATTCTTCCGGATTGAGGTGCCGGGTGCGTGCCCGCCCCACCAGGTCCTTCCAGTCCGTGCTCAGCTCGGACAGTTCACGTGTTTCACAGTCGCGCAGGATCGGCACCACCAGCCCACCGTCATCGGCAGCCACTGCCATACCGATATCCACCTGGCTGCGTTCGATCAGCTTGTCATCCGGCTGGTAACACCAGTTCATCTTGGGATGCCGGGCAATCACCAGTCCGCAGGCCTTGGCAATGGCCACGGTGACCGAGATACCGGCCGCCTTGGCAGCATTCATCAGGCCTTCCAGGTGAATATGCGCGGTTACCCGGAAGGTCGGCATCGAGATCGAGGATGCCATGGCACGTGAAATCGCCTTTTCCATGGACTTCATCGGGCGACCGTTACCGGGCACTGCCACTTCAAACGGTGCCGGGGCATGCTGCACGTCTGATGCCGTCACCACACCACCGGGTCCGGAACCGCTGATACGATCGATATCGGTACCTGCTTGCGCCGCTATCCGGCGCGCCAGTGGCGATGCCTTGTTACCCTGCGGGCGCGGTACAGGTGCACCACCCTGCGCCGGAGCCGGCATTGCAGTGACGGCGGCCGACGTAACTGCCGGTGCCGTCGCTTCCGTTGCAGGCTGTGTCGCAGCGTTTGCCTCGCTGCTGTCTACATCGGATTCCGATTCCACCAGGTAGGCGATCGCATGGGTAACCGGCACCACGGCATCGACCGGCGCAACCGGTCCGGACAGGAAACCATCACGAAACACTTCCACGTCCATTACGGCCTTGTCGGTTTCCACCGTGGCGACAATGTCGCCACGCTTGACCGCGTCGCCGATGTTTTTTTCCCAGCTGACGATGACGCCTTCCGTCATGGTGTCGGATAGCTGGGGCATTTTGATTACATAGGGTTCAGCCATTCAGTTTATATCCTTGAAATTCATCTCACGCAAAGCTGCAAAGATTCGGGTTTATTCGTCATTGCGAGGAACAATGTGACGAGGCAATCTCTAAACTGCTGATCCCGGATGATGAGATTGCCGCGCTACGCTCATAACGACAGTGCATTCATGCAGGTCTTCTTATCGCCTGGCATCTTTGCGCGAGAAAACCTGTTTTTAAACACCGAAGATCTTGCGTACGGCCTCAACTACATCATTTGCATCCGGCAACGCCGTCTTTTCCAGCGCGTGATTGTAGGGAATCGGCACATTCAGCGCAGACACACGCACCGGCGCGGCGTCCAGTTCGAAAAAGCATTCTTCATTAATGACTGCCATCACTTCCGCCCCGACACCCACGGCCGGTTCGGCCTCTTCAACGATGACGGCACGATGCGTCTTGCTGACCGAGTTACGGATACCGGCACGGTCGAGCGGGCTCAACGCATACAGATCGACCACCTCAGCCTCGATACCATGATGCTTCGACAGCAGTTCCGCCGCCTGCAAACACCAGTGCACCGAGATGTTATAGCCAAACAGTGTGATATCACGCCCTTCTCGCGCTACCTCGGAACCCTCCAGCGGGTGGAAATATTCCTCTTCCGGCACCGTACCCTTCATGTTGTACATGAGTTCATGTTCATTAATGAACACCGGGTCATTGCAGCGCACCGCGGACTTCAGCAGCCCGTAGGCCTGGCGCGGATTGGAGGGAGTGACCACGCGCAGACCGGCAATACCCATGAACACCTTTTCCATGCGTGCGGAATGCTGTGAACCGAGCTGATGGGCGGTACCGCCCGGCGAGCGCACCACGATCGGGGCCTGCAACTGGCCACCGGACATGTAACGCACCTTGGCGGCGGTATTGAACATCTGGTCCATCGCCAGCCAGGAAAAATTCACCGACATGATTTCAATGATCGGCCTTACCCCGAGGAACGAGGCGCCAATGCCAAGACCGGTAAAACCATTCTCGGAAATCGGCGTGTCGATGATGCGCTCCTCGCCGTACTTGTCATGCAAGCCAAGGGTGGCCTTGTAGGTGCCACCAACCACACCGATATCCTCACCCATGGCAATCACCATGGGGTCGTTGGCAAGTTCCTCGTCATGGGCGCGCAGGATGGCCTCCCATACCATGATTTCGGCCATTATTCTGCCCCGCCCCTGACCCACGGGTCATTCTCGGCCAACACGTATTTCTCCACATCCGCGATGTGCGGCTCGGGTGATTCGGCAGCAAAGCGAATCACCTCGTCTTCGATCTCGTCGAGAATCTCGGTGTCCATATCCTTGAATTCCTTCAGTGTCAGCTTGCCGGCATCGATCAGCCGGTCACGCAGCATGATGACCGGATCGCGCTTGCTCCACATGCGTTCCTCGGTCTTGGCACGATAGGCATTGGAATCGGACATGGAATGGCCCCGGTAGCGGTAGGTCATCAGTTCCAGGAAGTAGGGTCCCTTGCCACTGCGCACGTGCTTGATGGCCTTGACTGCCGCCTTGTGGACCAGCTCGACATCCTGGCCGTTCTCCTTCGCCGAGGGAATATTGTAGGCCGACACGCGCTTGTACTGGTCGACCACGGCGGTGGAACGATCGATGCGGGTACCGATGCCGTACAGGTTGTTCTCGCACACATACAACACCGGCAGATTCCACAGGGCCGCCATATTAAGCGACTCGTGGAACGTCCCCTGGTTGTTGGCCGCATCACCGAGGAAACAGATGCAGATCTCGTCACCGCCCTGCAGCCGGATCGCCTTGGCAATGCCGGCAGCGAGCGGGAACGGCCCACCAACCAGCGCATAGCCGCCCATGAAGCGGTGCTTCACATCAAAAATGTGCATGGACCCGCCACGTCCCTTGCTGACGCCGGTCTCCTTGGAGAACAACTCCGCCATTACCGCGCGCGGGTCGGAACCGGACTTGATGGCGTGGACGTGATCACGATAGCTGGTGATCACATAATCGTGCCCGACCCGGGCCGCTTCCAGCACGCCATGCGCGCAAGCCTCCTCACCGGGATACAGGTGGAGAAAACCACCGATATTGCGTTCCACGTATGCCTCGTAGCAGCGCTCTTCGAAGCGGCGCGCAAACAGCATTTCTCTTAACAGGCGTTTCTTGTCAGCGTCTTTCATGGATCCGTGATGATTGCGGTGAAATCCCGGCATGCTTGCCAGCGGTTCCGACCATTGATTACCGGTTTCGAATTACCCTCTGAAGGGAACGGCGGTATCCGAAACACAACAAGCGCGATATGATCAGTGTTTTACGCGAACAGGTCAAGGCAAATAGTATGGATATACCCTACCGCCACACCGATAAAATCAAGATAAATCAACAGATAAAAGACCTCACCGCGACGGCGGCAGAGCGTATTGACGTAGCGATCATGATCGTGCCCCACAAACCCGGCAAGGCGGTTTGGGAGCGCCTGCCGCACGGTCAACTGCTCAAGTCACGCTGGCAACAACTGCAGCGCCGTAACCGCGACAGCGACTGCCTGGTCACAGACCTGCCCAACAAGGCCGGCACCCGCGTCATGCTGCTGGCGGTAAAGCCGGACAACGACAGTTTTTCCAGCCTCACCCGCGCCCGCAAGCTGGTCACGGATGTCAGCAAGCAAGATCCGGGTACCGTTGGACTTCAACTCGCCGGTTTCAAACCGCCACATGACGGCCATCTGCGTGACAAGCTGATTGCCGCGCTGCTGGCCGCGGCTTGCCCGATGCCGGATTACAAGTCAAAACCCGGGACGGTCGCCCGACTGAAGCGCATCAACGTTTATGGCTGTGCCGAGATAGCAGACCTGTCGGCACTGCAGGCAGAAAACACGGGCAATCATCTTGCGCGCTGGTTGTCGGCCCTGCCGCCCAACGAACTCACCCCGGGTACCTACCAGGCATTCGTCAGCACGCTGGCCAAACAGGAAGGCTGGAAAATGCAATTCCTCGACCGCAAGGCACTGCAAAGGAAAAAGGCCGGCGCATTTCTCGCCGTGTGCCAGGGCAGTCCCACCGCGGATGCCGGCATCGTGCAGTTGCGCTACCGCCCGCCGAACAGCCGGCGCAGGAAACTGGCACTGGTCGGCAAGGGCATCTGTTTTGATACCGGCGGCGTCAACATAAAACCGGCAAAATACATGAACGGCATGCACGAGGACATGCAGGGCAGTGCCGTGGCACTCGGCACACTGCTGGCGCTAACGAGGCTCCAGGTGGACTTTCCAATCGACTGCTGGCTGGCACTGGCCGAGAACCACGTTGGCAGCCGCGCCTACAAACCCAATGACGTGATCACCGCATGCAACGGCACCAGCATCGAGGTAAAGCACACCGATGCCGAGGGCCGCATGGTGCTGGCAGACACGCTGGCGCTGGCCAGCCGCGACAAACCGGCTGTAATGATCGATTACGCAACACTGACCGGCGCCTGCATCTACTCCCTGTCCTCACGCTACAGCGGCGTGTTCAGCAACCGTGATACCCTGCATACCGCGCTCATCAATGCAGGCCGTGACAGTGGCGAGCGTGTCTGGCCGTTCCCGCTCGATGAAGACTTTGACGAGGCATTGAAATCCGACATTGCCGACACCCTGCAATGCACGCTGGAAGGCGATGCCGACCATATCCTGGCCGCACGTTTTCTGCAGCGCTTTGTCGACGAGAACATCGACTGGATACATGTGGACCTGGCCGCCAGTCATCACAAGGGCGGGCTTGGCCACATCCCGACCGACACAACCGGTTTTGGCGTACGCTATACACTTAACCTGCTGCAACAACAGGCACTGCTGGATAACACATGGAACTGACCCTGACTCGTCCGGACGACTGGCACCTGCATGTGCGCGATGGCGCCGCACTGGTGTCTGTCATTGCACACACCGCCCGGCAGTTTGCACGCGCCATCATCATGCCGAACCTCAGGCCTCCGGTCACGACCGGTGCGCAGGCAAGCGCCTATCGTGAACGCATCCTGGCCGCGCTGCCGGCAGACAGCGACTTTGAACCGTTAATGACGCTGTACCTGACCGACAACACCACGGCAGATGTCATCAATGCGGCGGCCGCAGAAGGCAGCATACGCGCGGTCAAACTCTACCCCGCCGGTGCCACCACGCATTCGGACGACGGGGTCACCGATATCAGTCACGCCTGGGACGCACTGGATGCCATGCAGGCACACGGCCTGCCGCTGCTGGTGCATGCCGAGGTGACCGACAGGGACGTGGACGTGTTTGATCGCGAGCGCGTGTTTATCGACCGCATACTCGAACCGCTGGCAAGGCGTTTCCCGGAACTGAAGATCGTACTGGAACACGTGACCACCCGTGATGGGGTTGATTTTGTGCTGTCACACGATGACAACATTGCCGCAACAATTACCGCACACCACCTGCTGCTCAACCGCAACGCCATGTTCAGTGGCGGCCTGCAACCGCATGCCTACTGTCTGCCGGTACTGAAGCGCGAGACTCACCGGGCGGTGCTGATCGAGGCGGCCGTCAGCGGCAACAAGAAGTTCTTCCTGGGCACAGACAGTGCGCCGCATGCGCGCGAGCACAAGGAAACTGCTTGCGGTTGTGCTGGCATCTACACCGCGCATGCCGCCATCGAGCTGTATGCCCAGGCCTTTGAGCAGGCCGGCGCACTGGACCGGCTGGAAGGCTTCGCCAGCCACTTCGGTGCTGACTTCTACGGCCTGCCGCGCAATACAGATACCATCACGCTGGAAAAAACAGACTGGCCGGTACCGGACAGTTACCCGCTGGGTGATTCCACGGTTATCCCCATGTTTGCCGGGCAGACCCTCAACTGGCGACTGCGGGATTAACTAAAGCCTCGCGCCAGGCCACAAAGGCGCAAAAAATCAATTGATCGATGCAGGGCTTGTCCATGCCTGTATGAGCGCCTTGCAGGCGCGAGTTTATTCGAAACCCATGATCGCGCCTGCAAGGCGCTCCTACAGCAATAAGAAAAGCCTGCAGAAACCGGGGGGATGTCCGGGATTATTTCTCTGTGTCCTTTGCGTCTTTGCGCGAGTTTCCTTATCCTAGTTGGATGAGCAGCAATAAGGAAAAGGCACCGATTGCGACACGTTTTCGCGGTTTCCTGCCGGTCGTAGTGGACCTGGAGACCGCCGGCTTCAATGCCAGGCGCGACGCCCTGCTGGAGATTGCCGCCGTTACCCTGGACATGAATGAAGAAGGCTTCATCAGCCGCAGGGAAACCATCGCCTGTCATGTAGAGCCGTTTGCCGGCGCCAACCTCGACGAGGAGTCCCTGGCCTTTACCGGCATCGACCCCTACAACCCGTTCCGTATGGCAAAACCGGAGCAAGATGCACTGGATCTGATTTTCAGGCCGGTACGAAAACTGGTTCGCGAGACCGGCTGCAACCGTGCCGTGCTGGTCGGCCATAACGCCTCGTTCGACCTGTCTTTCCTCAACGCCGCCGTCGACCGTACCGGCATCAAGCGCAACCCGTTTCACCCGTTCAGCACCTTCGACACGGTACCACTGGCCGGCATGGCATTTGGCCAGACGGTACTGGCGCGCGCGGTACAAGCGGCCGGCTTTGGCTGGGACAGCGACAAGGCCCATTCAGCCATCTATGATACGGAACGCACTGCCGACCTGTTCTGCACCATCATCAACCGCTGGAACGAGCTAAACCTGATGCAGCAGGAACAGGACACGCCCATAATTGCAAACAAGGGAACATAAACCATGTCCACCACACCCGACCTTAATGAACAGATACTGCAGTCCCATTCCGGACTGATTCACCGTGTTGTCATGCACTGCAACAACCCTGGCTCGGTACCGGACATGGAGCAGGTACTGCAACAGGCCGAGGACAATGACTGGAAACAGCTGGTTGCTACCATACGCGAGATCATGGCAGGCAAGCGCGACGAAAGCCTCCTGCTTGGCCTGGATAACGAGGACCGCACTATTGCCGAGTCCATCCTGCGCGGTCTGCAGGACCCTGCCACGCTGCCGGACCTGCAGACCGATTTTGACGCCAACATGGCGGCACCGGGCATAGCCGGGCTGATTCATGCCTCCCGCAACGGCAACCTGCAGGCCCTGCAAATCGTCGGCAACATGGCAAAACAGATGCTCGCCGCCGGCGGTGACATGGGCATCCTGTCAGGCCGCCTGCGACCGCTGATCGAGGGGGAACGCGACCCGGATAAGCTGACAGAGAAAATGTCAGACAAGGGTCAGAAGCTGATGCTGGATATTGTTGAAGAGCTGATCAAGCTCGAGGCAAACTGACAGCAAGATCAATTGCGGCGCGGGGTGAGTTCACCCCGCACCGCAGTGCAGGAATCAGGCGCCGCCAACGGCCTGCTTGACCATCTTTTGCAGCTCGCCCTTCTGGTAAAGCTCCATCGTGATATCGCAACCGCCTATCAGCTCACCATTGATATAGATCTGCGGAAAAGTCGGCCAGTTGGCGTAACGCGGCAGGTTCTCGAAAACTTCCGGGTCGGCCAGCACGTTCACGTGCGCAAATTCCTCACCGCAGGCGGACAACGCCTGTGCAGCACGACTGGAATAACCGCATTGCGGAATCTGCGGGGAGCCCTTCATGAAAATGACGACCGGGTTATCTTTCACGGCACTGTCGATTCGATCCATTACATCCATTGCTTTATCCTCATGTATTCAAGAACCGGTTGATTATTGGTTGGTGCGCAGTGTACCCCTGATTGGCCGCGACAAAAAGCTACTGCTTACAGGGATTTGTCTACATTGCGCTGCAGCCAGAACTCCAGCAGCGCAAGGTGCCAGAGCTTGTTACCCAGGATCGGCGTATGTGAGCTGTCCGGGTTTTCCAGCAATTTCTCCACGTAACTGCGCTGGAACAGGCCACGTTCAAGGCAGGCGCGCGAATCCAGCACGCCACGCATGAAATCCAGCGCCTTGCCACGCACGTACTTGAGCGACGGCACCGGGAAATAACCCTTGGGACGGTCGATCACCGCATCCGGTAACAGACCACGCGCAATCACCTTGAGCGGGTGCTTGCCGCCGGAACGCAGCTTCACTTCCGGCGGCATACAGGCGACCAGCTCAACCAGCTCCTGGTCGAGGAAGGGCACGCGCGCCTCCAGCCCCCATGCCATGGTCATGTTATCCACACGCTTGACCGGGTCATCCACGATCAGCGTAGTGACATCAAAGGCCAGTACACGATTGATAAATCGTTCAGCCCCGGACTCTGCCAGGCCGGCCGTCACGCGTGGCGTGGTGTAGTCCACCCCATGGAAACGCGGCGCAATCGTGCGCTGCATTTCTGCGTGATCGCGATCAAAATACAAGCGGCTGAAACGTTCAATGTCGCTGCCCGGCGCCGCCTGCATTTGCGGATACCAGAAATAGCCGCCAAAGACCTCGTCTGCGCCCTGCCCGCTCTGCACCACCTTGACCTGCTCCGAGACGCGCTCGCCAAGCAGGTAGAATGCCACGGCGTCCTGCCCGACCATGGGCTCGGCCATGTTGTCGACGGCCTCGGGCAGGCGTGCCAGCACCTCGCTGTTGGGAATGGTGAAACGGTGATGGTCCGTGTCGTACATCCGCGCAACCGGATCGGAGTACTCAAACTCGTTACCCTTTTCCTCCGGCTCGTCTTCAAAACCAACCGAGAAAGTCAGCAATTCTGTGCAACCCGCCTCGGCCAGCAGGGCCACCAGCAGACTGGAATCCAGTCCACCGGAAAGCAACAACCCAACCGGCACATCGGCAATCTCCAGTCGCTTCCTGACGGCCCGCTTGAGGGCCTCGTGCGTTGCCTCGATCCATTCCCATTCACTCATCTGGCCCGGATGAGTCAGCGCATCCAGCTTCCAGTAGCGTCTTGACTTCCTGCGCCGATCAGCTTGAAAAGTCAGGCTGTGTGCCGGCGGCAGTTTACGCAACCCGCGCAGCAGGGTACGGGGTGCCGGCACCACGGCATGCAGGGTCAGGTGATGGTGCAGCGCGACCGGGTCGATGCCGGTCTCGACATCGCCGGCCGCCAGTAACGCCTGGCTGTTGGAGGCGAAGCGCACGGCACCCTGTGTCACGCTGTAATACAGCGGCTTGATACCGAAACGGTCGCGCGCCATGAACAGCTGTTGCCGCTTGCTGTCCCAGATGGCAAAGGCAAACATGCCCTGCAACCGTATCGTGCAATCTTCGCCCCATTCGACATAGGCCCTGAGAATGACCTCGGTATCGCCGTCGGAGACAAAACAGTGTCCCAGTGCCCGTAATTGCTCGCGCAGCTGCGGGTAATTGTAGATGGTACCGTTGAATACCAGCGCCAGGCCGTTAGCGCTATCCACCATCGGCTGGGCGGCACGCTCGGAAAGGTCGATCACGGCGAGGCGCCTGTGCCCCAGCGCTACCGGCCCGTCAAGGTACTCGCCGCTGGCATCCGGACCCCGTCGTGCCAGGTGCTCGCTCATACGCTTAAGGGCGTTTTGATCCGGCGCACGCCCATCGAAGCGCAATTCTCCGCAAATACCACACATGCCTGGTCAGACTCCCCTGCTATGGTTCACGGTGGCGTTCCCCAGCCACCACCACCGGGTGTATACACCGTCAGACATTCACCACCGGCTACCCGGATGCTGGCCTTGGCGGGTAATCGTTTTGCACCAAGCAGATTCTCGCCGCATGCGCCACTATCGCCACCGGCCAGTCCCCATGGGGCATGCAGACGGCGCTCGGTCAGCAGGGTTACGCTGGCAGGTGCGAGAAAGTGGAATTCCCGAATCAGGCCATCGCCGCCACGCTGCCGACCCGCACCACCGGAGTCATGGCGGACCTGGTAGCGATTGACCCGAACCGGAAAATTCAGTTCCAGCACCTCGACCGGTGTATTCAGCGTATTGGTCATGTGCGACTGGATAGCTGACAGCCCGTCATGCTGACTGCCGGCACCGCAGCCGCCACCTATGGTTTCATAGTAGTCCCAGCACTCAGCATCGCCCCTGGCGCCCATGGCAAGATTGTTCATGGTGCCCTGGCTGGCCGCCGGCATCTGTTCAGGCAGGGCCTGCGCGAGTGCGCCCATCACCGCATCAACGATACGGCTGCTGGTCTCGACATTGCCGGCTGCAACCGCTGCAGGGCGCTGCGCGTTTACCAGGCATCCCTGCGGCGCAGACAGGCGAATAGCGCGAAAACTGCCGGCACAGGCCGGTGTCTGTGCCGGCATCAGACAGCGGAATACGTACAACACGGCGGCCGCTGCCACCGACAGGGGACAATTGATATTGCCTGCTACCTGGGATGCAGTACCGTCAAAATCAACCTCGATGTCGCCATCGCAGACATGCACCGTAACGGCAATGGCTATGTCCTGCTGCCCCATGCCGTCATCATCCATGACATCCTGGAACGAATAACTGCCATTCGGGATCTGCTCCAGCGCCTGCTGCGCCAGTCGCGCGGCATAGTCATTAACCGCGGTCAGCCCGGCAAGGTAGCTGTTAACGCCAGCCGTTGCGGCCATACCTGCAAGCTGCCGAACACCGGACTGGTTCGCGCTGATCTGTGCAGCCAGGTCGCCCTGCATCTGCGCCGGGTTAGCAGTTGCATCAGTAATACGCTGAAAGACTTCGGCCACCTCAACGCCGGCACGCAGCAGGTGTGTCGGGGCAATCACCAGCCCTTCCTCCTCGAGAGAACTCGATACCGGCATCGAGCCCGGCGTGTGGGCACCGATATCGGCATGATGCGCACGGTTGGCAACAAAGCCGATGCAGGATGCGTGTACAAAAACCGGCGCAATCACGGTGACATCCGGCAGATGGGTACCACCCAGGTAGGGGTCATTGACGATCACCATGTCGCCGGCTGACCAGTCCTGCAGCGATACCAGCTCACGCATGGCAAAGGCCATGCTGCCGAGATGGACCGGGATATGCGCCGCCTGCGCGCACAGTTCGCCTTGCGGATCGAACACGGCACACGAGTAGTCGAGCCGGTCCTTGATATTGGTCGAGAATGCGGCCCGCCGCAGCACCGCCCCCATCTCGTCACAGACGGCGGCCAACTGGCTGACAAACAGGCTGAGTTCGATGGCGTTCATGCTTCTAGCTGTTTCACTGTCGCTTTTTGAATCAATATAAATATACTCTAACTCAATGCTTTGCTGACAGAAATTGGCAATCCAGCATATTGCAAATCGGACAACGCTGCCGTATCCTCCCATTCCTGACTAATTCAGTCAGTTATTCAAAATCAAACAACCGCGCCACCTCGCGCCGCGGAGCATGGGAGCCTCATCAATGAATCCGTTAACTTCTATCTTGGGAACGATTATTTCAGGTTTCATCCTGTCCATTCTGATCGTGCTTGGCCTCGGGACATCCGGTATCAACGCACTTGAATTCGAAGTCTGGTTTCATGTGCTGGCCGGCGTTGTCTGGATTGGCCTGTTGTACTACTTCAACTTTGTACAGGTACCTGCGGTGGGTGAAGCACTGGGCGACGAAGGGGGTCCCGGACCAGCCGGAATCAACAAGTATGTTGCCCCGCGCGCCCTGCTCTGGTTCCGCTGGGGCGCTGTAGCCACCTGGATTACGGGTGTAGGCGCCCTGCAGCATCTTGGTGAAGGTGGTGCTGTCGCGGCATTCACATTACAGGCCGGCTGGCAGGTTATCGGCATCGGCGCCTGGCTGGGCACGATCATGCTGTTCAATGTCTGGGTGCTGATCTGGCCGAACCAGAAGAAAATCCTCGGCATCGTCCAGGCCAGTGCCGACGAGATTGCCGGCGCCAAGAAGGTTGCGCTGATGGCATCCCGCACCAACACCCTGCTGTCCATCCCGATGCTGATGTGCATGACCGGTCATATGCACGGCCTGCCCTTCTAGGATAGAGCAGCTGGAAATACAAGGGCTTGTACCGCCCTGGAAGCACGCAAACCCGGCCCCGGCCGGGTTTGCGCTTTTCCGGCCAGCGGTTATAGAATCACTCCTCTTGATGCTGGCAGTCTGGAACAGACTGCCTTTTCTGTTTCTGGAACAACTGAAAAATGCCCGAGCACCTGATGTCGACCTATAACAGACTTCCCGTCACATTCGAACGCGGTGAAGGTGTCTGGCTGTGGGACAGTGAACACCGCCAGTACCTCGATGCCCTCAGCGGCATCGCCGTGTGTGGTCTTGGTCATGCACATCCGGCCGTAGCAGCGGCGCTTGCCGACCAGGCCGCCACACTGGTGCACACCTCCAACCTGTACGGCATTGCCCTGCAGGAGCAACTTGCCGGACGCTTGTGTGCAATGTCCGACATGGACCGCGTGTTCTTCAGTAACTCGGGGGCCGAGGCGAACGAGGCTGCGATCAAGATTGCGCGCCTGTACGGTCACAGCAAGGGCGTCAGCTGCCCGGCCATCATCGTGATGGAGCAAAGTTTTCACGGGCGCACGCTGGCGACGCTGACCGCCACCGGCAACCGCCGCATTCAGGCCGGTTTTGAACCACTGGTACGCGGTTTCCTGCGTGTGCCATACAACGACATCGAGGCGATCCGCGCCATTGCAGCCAGCAAGAGCGACACGGTTGCGGTACTGGTGGAACCGGTACAGGGCGAAGGCGGTGTCAATGTGCCCGACGCGAACTATCTTGCCGAAATTCGCCAACTGTGCGATGAACAGGGCTGGCTGATGATGCTGGATGAGATTCAGACTGGCATGGGCCGCACCGGGCACTGGTTCGCCTGGCAACACGGCAATGCAAAACCGGATGTTCTGACAGTGGCCAAGTCGCTCGGCAATGGTGTGCCTATCGGCGCCTGCCTGGCCAGTGGAAAAGCAGCCGAACTGATGCAACCCGGCAGTCATGGCACCACTTTTGGCGGCAACCCGCTGGCCTGCCGTGCTGCACTGTCCGTCATGGACACCATCGAAAACGAGCAACTGGTCGCACACGCCGCGCAGCTCGGCAAACACATGCTGAATGGCTTTGATACCAGGCTGGGCGAGGTCAAGGGCGTTAACTCAATCCGCGGACTGGGTCTGATGATCGGCATCGAACTGGACCGGCCGTGCGCAGAACTGGTAGGCAGGGCGCTGGACCAGGGTCTGCTGATCAATGTCACCGCGGAACGCGTCATTCGCCTGTTGCCACCCTTGATAACTACGGAGAAACAGGCCGACATGATCATTGAACAGGTCAGTACACTGGTCACTGATTTCCTGTCGGAGTCACACCATGAGTAGCAGGCATTTCCTTACATTGCTGGACCTGACCCCGGACGAACTCAACCGGCTGGTACTACGCGCCATTGAGTTAAAGGCCCTCAACAGGGCCGGCGACCTGTATGAACCTTTCAAACACCGTGTGCTGGCAATGGTGTTCGAGAAGTCCTCGACCCGCACCCGCATGTCGTTTGAAGTCGGCATGGCACAACTCGGTGGCCATGCCATCTTCCTGTCTCCGCGGGATACCCAGCTGGGCCGTGGCGAGCCCATCGAGGACAGTGCACGCGTACTGTCGCGCATGTCGGATATCATCATGATCCGCACCTTCGAACACGAGAAAATCGAACGCTTTGCCGAGTATTCCAGCGTTCCGGTAATCAATGCGCTCACTGACCTGTATCACCCCTGCCAGCTGCTGGCCGACATGCAAACGTATTTCGAACACCGTGGTGACATCCGCGGGCGCACTGTTGCCTGGATCGGTGACGGCAACAACATGTGTCATTCCTACATCAACGCCGCACGCCAGTTCGGCTTTACCCTGAACATTGCCTGCCCGGATGGTTACCTGCCGGATGCAGACATCCTGGCAGCCGCAGGCGAGCAGGCCGTTATGCTTGATTCTGCACAGGCCGCGGCACGGGGCGCCGACCTGGTAGTCACCGATGTCTGGGCCAGCATGGGACAGGAAGAGGAACAGGAAAGGCGCGTGCGTGCATTTGCCGACTACCAGGTGGATTCACAGGTCATGCAGGCGGCGGCAGTGGATGCCCTGTTCATGCATTGCCTGCCCGCGCACCGTGACGAAGAGGTCTCGGCAGATGTAATCGATGGCGCGCAAAGCGTTGTCTGGGATGAGGCTGAAAACCGCCTGCACGCACAAAAGGCCCTGCTGGAATTACTGCTCAGCTGACTGTCCGGCACAATGCCGGCAACAGACCTGCCAATACACCGGGGAGTTAATGCATGGAATTTGTCCAGTTATTGACTGACCTGACCGGCAAACTCTCCGGACTGCTGTGGGGCAACCCACTGACCCTGCTCGCCCTGCTTGGCACCGGCCTGTACCTGACCATCCGCATGGGCCTGATCCAGGTACGCGGCTTCAAACATGCCATCGAGCTGATATCCGGCAAGCACAGCTGTCACACGCATCCCGGCGAGGTCGCCCACCACCAGGCCCTGTCCACAGCACTGTCGGCAACCGTTGGCACCGGCAACATCGCCGGCGTGGCCACGGCAATTTCACTGGGCGGACCCGGTGCCCTGTTCTGGATGTGGGTAACGGCTGTGTTCGGCATGGCCACCAAGTTCACCGAGTGCACGCTGGCAATCAAGTTCCGCAACATCGCCCCGAATGGCGAGGTGGCGGGTGGCCCGATGTATACCCTGCTGAACGGTCTGAACATGAAGCGCATGGCGGCCTGCTTCGCGATCTTCGCACTGGTTGCCTCGTTCGGTATCGGCAACATGGTACAGGCCAACTCGGTCATGGATGGACTTGGCTACATCTTCCCGCAATTGCATGACTACAAGTGGTTAGCCGGCTGCCTGCTGGCGATGCTGGTGGGAATGGTGATCCTGGGTGGCGTACAACGCATCGCACGCGTGGCCAGCGCCATTGTCCCGTTTATGGCAATAACCTACATGATTGCCGCCCTGCTGGTGTTGATCAACCACGTCACCGATATCCCTGCAGCCTTCTCCACCATCTTCAACATGGCGCTCAACCCCTGGTCAGTCGGCGGTGCCGCGGTTGGCGAGGCGATACGCTGGGGTGTCGCACGCGGGCTGTTCTCCAACGAAGCCGGCCTGGGCTCCTCACCCATGGCACACGCTGCCGCACGCACCAACGAACCGGTGCGCGAAGGCCTGGTCGCCATGATGGAGCCCTTCGTCGACACCCTGGTGATCTGCACCATGACCGGACTGGTGATCGTGGTCACCGGCACATGGCAGGAAAGCAGTGATACGCTGATGGGCGCAGCGCTCACCGCGCACGCATTCGGTGGTTCACTCGGTGATGCCGGCGCCTGGGTGGTTGGCGGAGGACTGACCTTGTTTGCCTATTCCACCATCATTGCCTGGTCCTACTACGGTGACCGTTCCGCCTATTTCCTGTTTGGCGAGCGCGCCGTGCTGCCTTACCGGGTGGTCTATACCGTACTGGTCGTGGTGGGCGCAGCCGTGCCGTTGCAACTGGTCTGGAATATTGCTGATATCACCAATATATTAATGGCGCTGCCCAACCTGCTTGGGCTGTTGCTGCTCGCCGGACTGGTGAAGAAACTCAAGGATGATTATTTCTCCGGCACAGAAAATGACTGAGATAAACTGATTACAGGGCAAGAGGAACAGACCATGACGGAAACCACAACAGCATCAGGCCTGCGCTATACCGACATAAAGACCGGCACAGGCGAGACCGTAACCGGACGCGGCCAGACCGTCATCGTGCACTACACCGGCTGGCTGGAAGATGAAACCAAGTTTGACTCCAGCCTCGACCGGAACGACCCGTTCAGTTTTCCGGTTGACTGCGGTTTTGTCATTCCCGGCTGGGATGAAGGGGTCAAGGGAATGCAGGTCGGTGGCGTTCGACGCCTGGTGATTCCCTCTGAACTGGGTTACGGCGCACAGGGCGCCGGTGGCGTAATCCCGCCTGACGCCACCCTGGTCTTTGAAATCGAGCTACTCGAAATCTCCACCTGAATGCTGATCGAGGTCCTTGAAGAACCGCTGCTGCAGTCGGTACGCACCGCACTCGCAGAAGACATCGGCAGTGGCGATATCACCGCCGCACTGATACCGGCAACGCAACAGGCCTGCGCCAGCGTCATCTCGCGCGAACCCGCCGTATTGTGCGGCATGGCGTGGTTCAACGCGGTATTCGCCGAACTCGACACGGATATCCGCGTCGACTGGCTTCTGCATGACGGCGAGCACATCGTGGCTGACCAGGTCCTGTGCAGTGTAAAGGGACCCGCGCGCGCCATCCTCAGCGGGGAGCGTACCGCACTCAACTTCCTGCAGACCCTCTCGGCAACCGCAACCCTGGCACGGCGCTATGCCGACTGCGTGGCTGGATTGCCGGTCCGGATACTCGATACCCGCAAGACCATTCCGGGGCTGCGCCAGGCACAGAAGTACGCGGTACGCACCGGTGGTTGCCATAACCACCGCAGCGGACTGTATGACGCTATCCTGATTAAGGAGAATCACATCCAGGCTGCTGGCTCGATCCGTGCGGCAGTCAGCCAGGCAACGGCGTCCCGCAGCGATATAATGATTGAGGTGGAAGTCGAGCACAGCGAACAGATCGCGGAGGCACTGGAAGCCGGCGCCACACGGCTGTTACTGGACAATTTCAGCCTTGAGCAGTTGACCGATGCCGTCACGCAGGTTGCCGGGCGTGCAGAACTGGAGGCCTCAGGGGGCTACACGCTGGATAAGCTGCGTGTTGTCGCCAGCACCGGCGTTGATTTCATATCCATCGGCAGCCTGACAAAAAATGTACAGGCCATTGATTTATCAATGAAGTTTTCAAACCTGCCGGCATAATCCCGGGCCTCGCAATTCCCGAAAAACCACCCCCGCCGATTACAGTTTCACCTGTAATGCGTCGATAACGCGGCTAGTAAGGTCTTGTTATCTTCAACGCATGGGCAACAAAAAGGTTATGGCAAACTACAACAAACTCCGTGGATTCACGCTCCCCGAGATGATGATCACGCTGGGCATGATATCGATCATCCTTTCGATGGCCGTACCCAGCGTCAGCAATATGATCCGGGACAACAAGCTGACCACGCACCTGAATAACGTAGTGATGGATGTCCACTTCGCACGCAGTGAGGCGGTCAAGCGCGACGTACGCGTAATCATATGTCGCAGCACGACCGTGGCTGCAACGGTCCCTGCCTGCGGCGGCACCAACTATGACTGGAGTACCGGCTACATCATCTTTGCCGATGATGGCAGGTACCTGAACAATACCTATGACGCTGCTACCGACACCCTGTTACGCAGGGGCATGCCCAGTGATGCAGATGTCAGGTTGCGCACCAATGATAACTGGAACGATAACCTTGAGATAAACCCAAACGGTTCAACCAACGGGGGTGGAATGGCTGTGATGTCGTTGTGCGATGATCGCGGCACTGACTATGGCAAGCAGATCCAGGTCACCAATAACGGCATCCCCAAGCTGTTTGCAGGTAATATCTCGGACTGCACCCCGGGGACCTGAACTCAAAAGATTCACGACCGCAAGGCTGTAGCGCCACCTCTGCACAAAAAATGCCCGCGACTGCGGGCATTTTTCATTGGTGCCGGAGAGAGGAATTGAACCCCCGACCTTCTCATTACGAGTGAGCTGCTCTACCGACTGAGCTACTCCGGCCCTGAAGAAAATTGCTGGGGAATATTACCGGTTCCGAATGGGCCGGTACAGATCAATTCACATCTGAATCGTTGCGTACGCGGATAATGACATCCACCCCGTCGGCAACGGTACCCTCGGGCAGGGCCGGCAGGTCACTGATGACAAGGCTGTCAGTTTCGATATCCTGCAGTTCACCGGTATCAATATTATAGAGGTGATGGTGTGGCTCAGTATTCGTGCAGTAGAAGACCCGGGTCGGGTCGACGATGATTTCACGCAACAGGCCCTGGCGGGCAAACAGACCCAGCGTGTTGTAGACGGTCGCCTTGGAAACGCGGTCACTGTCACCGTTGACCTGCCGCATCAGCTGGTCGGCGGAAAAATGACCGTTTTGTTCAAACAACACCTTGGCAAGCATCATGCGCTGCTGCGTCGGCAGGATGCCATGCCCCCGCATCAAGCCGGCAAGATCTTTATGGGCTTCACTAACCATCTGACTACCTTCTATTTTCTTTGCTAATACTTTTTTACTTAGACCAATTGACTCCATTATATGCCCGATTCTGGTGCAGTGTCTACGCCGGCCCCGGAGAGGCCCCGACCGGGCCAAAAGGCATAAGGCGCAGGGTCCGTAAAGCTGTCCCGTCGCTGCAGGCCATCCACCAACAGCTCTGCAGAGGCCGGCGCCATCACCACGCCATTGCGGAAATGCCCGGTATTCAGATACAAGCCACTGATTTCACTATGCTCGCCAATAAACGGGATACCCTCCGGCGAGCCGGGGCGCAGGCCGGCCCAGTGCCTGATAACCGGGTAGTCGGCCAGCCCCGGGGCAATGCTGAAGGCGGCCTGCATCAACTCTTCCCTGGCCTGTGACGTGGTCTCATTGCTGAAGCCGACATGCTCCAGCGTACTGCCCGCCAACACCAGTCCATCACGGCGCGGAATCAGGTAATGCCCGGCGCCCTGCACGATGTGCCGCAACATACCGGGCGGGGCCTGGAACAGGATCATCTGACCGCGTACCGGCTTGACCGGGAGCTCCCGGCCCATGCCCTGGAGAAGCTGCGCGCTCCAGGCGCCGCCGGCAATCACCACGCAGTTGGCATGCACGGGGCCCGCCTCGGTCTCAACCCCATTGACCACCTGGTCGCGAATTAGCAGCCGGGTCACGGTGCATTGCTCCCGGATGGTTACGCCCTGCATTTGCAGCGCCACGGCCAGCGCCTGACACAGTCGCGGATTTCGGATCTGCGCCACGCCAGGCAGCAGCACAGCCGGACCGCTGGCGGCAGTCAGCGCCGGCTCGGCAAGCTGCACCCGGTCGGCGTCCAGTGTTTCAAGCCGGCAGTGGAAGCGCTCTGCCCAGGCCGTCACGCGAGTATCCGGTACGGTATCCAGCATCAACATGCCGGACTGTGTCCACTCCGGATCGATGCCGCTCTGTTCCAGTAATTCCGCCATCAGCAACGGGTAGTCGTGCTGGCTTCGCTCAACCAGTCGAGAAATGGCATCGGTATACTGCCAGGGCACCAGCGGCGAAAGAATGCCGCCGCCAGCCCATGAGGATTCACGGCACAGCGCACCACGCTCCAGCAGGGTAACCGCCATGCCTTCCTGCGCCAGGCGCCGAGCAGTCAGCAGCCCCAGCAACCCGCCACCCACGACTACACAATCCGCACTGTTGATGCTTTCTGTCATACCCGTCTTGTGCCCTGCCGGGCATTACCTGTGCCTGTCATGTGGGATTAAGTATCACCTGTGTACGCCGATAACAGG
>Ga0224514_10000111_pt1 | contig 28294 bp, 27 predicted proteins | sample SF_May12_sed_USG_3_FD_169107 | JGI IMG/M metagenome (GOLD analysis project Ga0224514, IMG submission 169107) | Sediment microbial communities from San Francisco Bay, California, United States - SF_May12_sed_USGS_24 | ecosystem: Environmental > Aquatic > Marine > Sediment | place: USA... | reverse complement strand
CACCGACAACAATCAACTTTTCCGGAATTTTTGTCAGTTGCAGGATCTCCCTGTTGCCGAGAACCATCCTGCCGTCAATTCTAAGAGGCGGAATGTCGGCAGCCTCGGACCCTGTGGCAATAATAATCTTCGGCGCTTCGATAATCTCCGTCGAACCCGGACTGTCCACCCTTACCTTTCCCGCGCTTTCAATGGCCCCTTTGCCCTCAAAAATATCTATCTTATGGTCTTTAAAAAGTCTTACAAGACCACTTTTCAGGTGATCAACGACCTCGTTTTTTCTTTCCATCATAAGGGGAAACTCGACATTTGCCCCCGATATTTTAATACCGAACTTTGCCCCCTCAGAGAGCCCTCTTAGCAGCTCCGATGCAGAGTAAAGGTTTTTTGTAGGAATACAGCCGTGATTAAGACAGGTTCCTCCCAGCGATTCCCTCTCGACAAGGGCCACTTTTGCGCCAAGTTGCGCCCCTTTTATGGCCGCACTATAGCCGCCGGGCCCTCCTCCTATGATGCAAATATCGTAAGTCACAAGGACCCTGCTTTATATTTGGAATGAAGGCGATCAAGAATTCTCTCCGAATCTTTACCTCTTGCCTTGAGAGTCATTTTTCTTTCCTTATCGTTTATAATTTCCATTCTTATTTCCAGATGCTCTTTCGGAAGGAGTTCAGGCGCGATATCTGCCCATTCGAGGAGAGAAACACCCTCTCCTTCCAGGTATTCATCATAACCGAGATCATGAATATCATGAGCGCCTTCCAATCTGTAAAGATCAAAGTGATAGAGAGGGAACCTTCCATCATATTCATTGACAAGCGTATAGGAGGGACTGCTGACAATAACGTCGTCAGCCACACCAAGACCACGGGCTATTGCCTTTGCAAGTGTCGTCTTGCCTGCACCGAGTTCACCGATAAGCGCAACAACCTGTCCGCTCTTTACAAAAGTGCCCAGTCTCTCACCGAGAGCGATTGTCTCTTCAACATCCTTTAATATGAATTCGAGAGAGGTATGCATTTAAAAAAAATTAAATCAGGAGGGACCGGATGATGCCATGGTCTTTACAATATCATCCTTACCGACAATTCCCACAAGTTTATCCCCGTCAAGAACGGGAATGGTATGAAAATGCCTGTCAGACATAATTGTAGCTATTTCATTGATGGGCGTATGCTGGTCAACGGAAACGACATCCTGTGTATAGAGGTCTTTTACCTTGCTCCCGGTCATTTTCTGAAGATCTTTTTCAAAAGTTTTCAGGCTTTCAAGGTAAACAACAGCATCAAAAATGGCTACCACTGTGGGAATGTGAAACTTCTTGTTCTGATCGATGAGATCACTCTCGGTAATAATGCCGATGAGCCTTCCATCATCGTCTATAACAGGCGCGCCGCTTATAACGCTATCGTGAAATATCCCTGCCACTTCGGAAATAGGCATATCAAGCGTTACGGTGGTAACATCCCCGGACATAATATCTTTTGCAGTCAGCATATGAACCTTTCAATTCTTTTTTACAGATAATAAACAATTTGTGAAAATTGTCAAGCTATTTAGGGGTTTTATACTTCCATATCCATGAAAAAACGGTTCAGACTTTCCACCAAATCCCCGGCAGGCAGTTTTTGCACATTACAATCGGGCAAGGAACTCAAAAAGGCATTGCCGTAACTTTTTCGTACTATCCTCGAATCGAGAATCAAAACAGCCCCCCTGTCCCTTTTATTTCTTATGAGTCTGCCAAAGCCCTGCTTGAACTTGATAACGGCCCGTGGCAGAAAATAGCTCATAAAAGCATTTTTTCCATCCGCTTCCAGCATTTCAGCCCTTGCCTCGATGAGTGGGTCATCGGGAACGCTGAAAGGAAGTTTGGCAAGAATAACATTCATGAGTGCGTCACCCGGCACATCTACCCCTTCCCAGAAGGAATCACTTCCAAAGATGATGGAATGTTTATCTTTCCTGAAGCTGTCCAGAAGAAGACTTCTCGGACCGTCCCCCTGGCGCATCATCCTGTATGGAGAAAGAAGCTCACTGTGAGCAAGCCTGCCGTATACGTCATTAAGCATTCGATAAGAAGTAAAGAGCACAAAAGCCTTCCCCTCCGATGCCTTTAGGGCAAGGGAAATAGTATTGCCAAGGCTCTCAACATAGGACTTCTCGCCAGGCAGGGGCATATCTGCAGGAATGCCGACAAAGGCCTGTCTTTTATAATCAAAAGGAGACTCAAGTAATGTTTCTGTCAGCCTCTCTCCTGCCAGATCAAGGCCTGTTCGCCCCTTTATATAGTCAAACTTCTTTCTTACAGACAAGGTTGCCGATGTAAATATTATCGTTTTACAAACCTTGTATGCCTTCTCACTCATAGCCTCGGCCACGGAAATGGGAGAAATTTTCAGTCGCACACTCATGGCCCCATTCCTTCTGGCTGTTTCAATCCATTTTACGGTCCCATCGACTTTATGAAAAAAGAAGGCTTCAACCGTCGTCAGGAATGACTTCAGTCTTTCCGAATAGGCTTTAAGTTCAAGGACTTGAGGGTCGAGCGCTTCTCTCTCATCACCGTGAGGAAGATTTTCAAAATCCCTGACAATCCCCCTTAATTTCCTCGCACAGATTTTCCCTTCCGTAAGCAGTGTGGATGCGCTGTTCTCCAAATGCTTCCACTCTCTTGCAGAAGTAACAGGGTCTTTTATTCGAACTTTGATTTCACCGGGCATATCCCCATTTTCACGGTTACCTTTCTTGACTTCCAGCGACCAGTAAGCTGTCATGTCAAAAAGCTCGTCAGACAGTTCCCGAATATGGGCAAGATGAGGAATAAGCTCGCCCTTAATAGTTGATGAGGTTGCGCTTAAAAAGGTGCCTGCAATATGCCCTTTCATTTTCTGCATCTTAAGATAAATAAAAGGAAGCAGCCCTTTCGCACTATCCTTTTTGCTGACCAGTCTTCCCGTGGTGAGTGACAGGCCCCGTTTGCTTACAGCGGCCCCGAAGTATTCCGTCGCCACATCTTCCACATTATGGGCTTCATCGATAATAACCCTGCTGTAAGGGGGCATTACTCCACTTTCGCCATGCGTTCCCGTCTCACTCTTTACGGCAAGATCAGCAAAGAGCAGATGATGGTTTGCAACGAGGATATCTGATGAAGCAGCCTCCCTCCTTGCCTGGTAAAAGAAGCAGTCATTATAGAAGGAGCACTTGCTCCTGCGGCAGACATCCGTTTCAGAAACGATCTTTTCCCAGCTTGAATCTTTCGGTATAAAGTTAAGGTCTGAACGGCTCCCGTCTTTTGTTTTACTTATCCACTGAAGAAGTGATTTTTCTTCAGCTATGTTATTATCTTCAAAAAGATAGTTGCCTTCCCGGGACAATGCAAAAGCCTTTCTTTTACAGGCATAGTTACCCCTTCCCTTAATAAGAACGGCTTTGAAATCATGGTCAATACTCTTTTGCAATAAAGGGATATCTTTTTCAATAAGCTGTTCCTGGAGATTAATTGTATTCGTTGAAATAACGATCCGTTCCCTGTTTTCCACGGCCCAGAGAATGGAAGGGACCAGGTAGGCCATACTTTTACCGATTCCCGTGCCTGCTTCAATGAGAGCGATCCTCTCATCATTGAAAGCGGAAGTAACGACGGAGGCCATATCCAGTTGTTCCGAACGCTCCTCATAAGCCTTTAGAGATGAAGAAAGCTTCGATCCGGCTTTAAGCAGGCTTATAACCTCTTCGCCGTCAAGCGGTTTTATCGTGTTTCCCTTAAAAAGTGGAACGACGGCATACAGCTTCTCCGCCCTGTTATCGATGATATAAAAAGCGGCGCCACATTCGCCGGCCAGGGAGGCAACGGCAATATCTGCATCAGAAGGATGTAAAAGGCCTGAAGGATGATTATGAATGAGCACATCCCCTGCCCGTAAATCTCTCAAAATAGCAGGCGCACTATAGCCATTGCCCCTGGCAACGACTCTTACTTCAGAAACAAGAGATGATTGTGCGAAACCAATAAAAAAAACTTCATTGCCGGCCGTCTGTTCTATTTCCCGGGCAATAAAAGTCAGCGCTTCAGGAATAAAATAGTCTGCTGCTCTGCTATAAGGTTTCATTCGTTATGGAAGATTAAGGAAAAGAGTATTAGATGAGGTGGAAGAAAGGAAAAGAATATATGCCACAGGCAGTATTCAAGTGAATTTAGCTGGGCGGCCCTGCCTTGTCCTGGTGGCAAATGCTGCAAAGTTCGAATCCAGCTCCCATGCGAAGTCTCCTGTCATCGTCGGAACCTCTACCGAACTTATCTCTTAATACACCCCTTTCATGAGGGTTATGACAAGTGCAGCAGAAAATTTTATCCGTATCAGGTTCCAAAGGCACAACCAGATTACTATTTTTTTCCGCCATTTTAATCCAGAATTTTATTTTATTGGGCGGTTCAACGAGGTGATCAAAGTTAATAAAGGCGCCTCCCGGATGAGGTCTGTCCCTGTGGCACCGCTGGCAAAGGTCTTTTAATTTTTCCGTAACAAACTCGACACTGCCAATACTCTTATCCTTTTGAGGATCAGGCGTTTGGGCATGACAATATGTACAGACCTCCGTCATAAGCTCACCTTCATCATTTATCTGATCATGAGGATTTAGTCTCTCATAGACATCTCTCTGATGACAGCGAAAGCAGATATCCGTTCTTTCCTCATAAGGCCCATCTCTGAAGAAAAGAGAATCTGATTCCTTCCTGTAAAACTCCTCTTCAAGGCACTGGTATTTAAGTTCGTGGCAGGTAATGCAATTGAGTGAACCATCTTCGGAAAGGGCAAAGCTGACAGGTATCCTGGCCCGGATTTTCCGGGAAGGAACCATCCCAACGGCATGAATCAGTTTGTCGGCAGACAGGGTCTCATGACAATAATTGCATACCTTTATCATGTCCCCTTCCCACTTAAAAGCAAAAGGCCTTTTTTTCGGGTTCTCACGGTGACAGGCATAACAGAAACCCTGCCTCCAGTGAGGATTAATACTCCTCACCTTAATAAAGAAATCATAGACCTCGGCCATGAGGTGAAACTCCTTGCCCGATTCGGCATGCCGGTCATGACAGGTAATACAATTCATTCCACTTTCAGGTATGGTAAAGCCAAGCTTTTCAAATTCCCGCTTTAAACCGTTAGGGCCATAGGGAAAAGAATCAATAAAATGAGGTTTACCCTGTTTATGACAATCTGCACAAAGGGCACCTACCGTTTTTTCCCTTAAAACACCTTCCTTCTCTTTCCCTTCCTGATGACAAAAAGGACAGCCCTTTTCTCCGGCAGTATGAGGGTTTTCAACAACAACAACCTTTTCCTCAACTCTAATGGTAACATCATCATCCCCGGCAGGAGGTACCGGCGCGTCTCCGGCAGGCGCCGAAGTACCCTCTTCAGAAGGTTTAGCTTCCGCCCCGGCGGCAGTTACAGTTTCTGCCCTTTTATCTGAACTTGCGGCATTGCTTTCAGCAGAGACAGGCTGGGGGGGGGCTTCAGCAAAAACGCAGAAGGGAATAAGCAGAATAAATAAGACTGCAACCAACCTGGAAATATTAACTATCATAATTATGGCCCGCTAAATCCAAAAAAAGTCCCTTTTTTGCCCGGAATGTACAGCCAACCATCATAAATTGCAGGTGTGCCGTGGATTCCCTGCGCTATGCTGGTCCCCCACTTCTCTACGCCAATGAGGGAATCAATAAGCGCAAGCCTTCCTTTCTCCGAAGCAACAAAAATATATTTTCCAATAAGAATAGGCGAAGCGCTGATACGACCACTCATATCAAGCTTCCATACCGGCGTTCCATCATTTATATTGAGCGCATAAAGATATCCATCTTTTACTCCCACAACGGCAACGTGCTCCAGAATAAGGGGCGTTGAATATATCCAGTCAGGCAACCTGCTCTTCCAGAGCAGCTTTCCATTTTCCCTGTTAAATGCGTAAACATGCTCATCGTAAGAACCAATAATCAGTATCCCGCCGGAAATTGCAGGTGACGAATAAATGGCGCTTCCCGCCCTGGCCTGCCACTTGATTTGCCCCGATTGAGCATAAATGCAAAATATATTCCCCTTTTTATCAGCTATATAGATTACTTCCCCCACTATAGCAGGAGAAGAATAGACTCCCCCGTACTTGTAATCAGGCAATTCCCTTTTCCAGGCGAGCTTTCCCGTTTCCATATCAAGAGAATAAAGATGCCTGTCATTGGAACCGAAAAATACTTTACCCAGAAACTCTGAAGCCGATGAAAAAATTCCTTCACCGGTGCGGTATTTCCACAGAAGGTTGCCGCTTTCCAAATCGACGGCATAAAACATTCCGTCAGCAGAACCGACAAAACATTTGCCATCCTTAATAAGCGGAGAGGCCGAAATCTTGCCATCGGTTATGAATTTCCAGAGCATTTTTCCCGTTTTTGCATCGAGACAGTAAAGATTGCCGTCATGAGAGCCAAAACAGACTTTTCCATCAGCAGCAACAGGCGAAGAGTAGATAGCATCTCCCGCTTCAAAAAACCATTTTTGTTCAAGCGGCAAGGCAAGGCTTCCGTAAGCCCTCAAAGAATGACTCGAATCTTTAAGATAGGTATTCCACTCCTGCCTGTCACTAAAACTATCGGCAAGGGCAATGGCAGGCAGAAACAAAATGCAGGAAAGAAAGAGAAGATATGAGATTATTTTTGTCATTAAACCTTATACTTAGCAAGTTTTTGCGCATTATATCTGCAACTTTTGCGCCAGTCAACAACAAGATAACGTAAAAAAAGCTTAAACAAGCTCCCCATAGCAGGTAAAATCAATAAGTTCCGTGACTTTTACACTAAATGGCAGAGGATCATCAACAGGATTGCAGCTGATCATAATCTCAAGATAATTATCAGAGAGAGCTTTCAAATATCCCTCCTTCTCACCAATGGCCAGAACAGTCAGCCTTTTCCCTATATTACTACGGCAAAAGGCATTTTTTTTCTTATTACCAAGATCTCTTAACACGGCGCATCTCTCTTTTATGACAGAGGGATTGATGTGATCTGTCATGGCGGCAGCCGGTGTTCCCTTTCTCTTTGAATAGGGAAATACGTGAAGATAGGCTGCGGGAAGGTCTTTTATAAAATTATAGCTCTTTTGAAAGGCCTCTTCAGACTCACCGGGAAAACCGGCCATAATATCGATACCGATGGATACCCCTTTCCAGCTTTTATGTATCTTTTCTATTTTTGACCGGTAGAAGGCAGTATCATATTTTCTATCCATCTGCTTAAGCGTATCATCATCACCGCTTTGAAGGGGAATATGGAGATGCCTGCATATTTTTTTTGATGAAACAAGAAATTCGAGCATTTCATCGTCTATCTCCGTCGGTTCGACGGAACTGATGCGAAAACGCATATTAAGGGGAAGCGCATCAAGTCTTTTAAGCAGGCCGAGGAGGCTTGTTTTCTCTTCAAGGTCGAGGCCGTAAGCTCCAAGGTGTATTCCTGTGAGAACAATTTCACTAAACCCGTTACCGGCAAGGGCAAGAACCTGCTCCTCTACACTTTCAGGCAACTGACTTCTGCTTCTCCCCCTGGCATAGGGGACAATACAATAAGTGCAAAAGGCCTCACAACCATCCTGGATCTTGAGAAAGGCCCTGCTTCTGCCGTTAAAGCCCGATATGGGTTTAGAGTCAATCTCTTTTACCTTAAAAATGTTTCCGACTTCTACCCTGGAATCACGCTGAGGACCCTCTTTTTCTAAAATATCAAAAATTCTGCTCTTTTCCTGGTTTCCAACAACATAATCGACGCCTTCAACAGCAGCCACTTCATCAGGACTTACCTGGGCATAACAGCCCGTAACGACAACAAGTGAGGAGGGATTTAATCTTTTTACCTTCCTGATTATCTGCCTGGCCTGAGAACCGGCGCTGTTCGTTACGGTGCAGGTATTAATGACGTAAACATGAGCCCATTCCACCCTGTCGGAAAGGCGGTAGCCTTTTTTCTCGAGCCCTTCCCAGATGACAGCCGTATCATAGGAATTGACCTTGCAACCCAATGTTATGAGCGAGGCCTGCTTCATTTTGCAGCTTTCTCAATCCAGCCGCCACCGAGAATCTCATCATCTCTGAAAAAAACAACCGCCTGCCCCGGTGTCACCGCCCGCTGGGCATCGGCAAAAGAGACTTTTACCCTTCCATTCCCAAGAGGAGAGAGTGTTGCTTTATGGTCATCCCGGCTATACCTGATTTTCACCGATGCTTCTATCTCACGGTCAAGATCTTCCATTGAAATCCAGTTCACATTACATGCAATAAGACCGGGAGACATTAAATCCTCTTCATCTCCAACAATGACATAATTATTTTTATAATCGAAGCCGGTAACATACAATCGTCTATCCGATGAAATGCCGAGGCCTCTGCGCTGTCCCATGGTAAACCGGTAAATCCCCTCATGTTCACCCAGCACTTCTCCCCATTGAGAAACTATCCTGCCTTTTTTGACTGGACTGACAGCGCTATTTTTATCAATAAAAGCCGAATAGTTCCCCTCTTCTACAAAACAGATATCCTGGCTCTCTTCCTTGTCGGCAATGGTAATACGGGCGCCTCTTAAAATTTCTCTCACTTCATCCTTCACATAACTGCCAAGAGGAAAGATCACCTTCGATAGCTGTTCCCCGGTCATGGAAAAGAGAAAGTAGCTCTGGTCCTTACTCTCATCTCTCCCCTTTTTCAGAATATACCGCTGGCAGCTCTCGTCACGCTCGATAATAGCATAATGCCCCGTTGCGAGATAATCGGCACCAAGGTGGGCCGCCTTTTCAATAAGGAGATCAAATTTCATTTCACTGTTGCACAACACACAGGGATTGGGCGTTTTCCCTTCCATATAATCAGAAATAAAAGGCTTTATCACCCTTTCCATAAAATCATTTTGCATATTGACCACATAATAGGGAATACCGATTATGTCAGCCACTCGTCTCGCATCACGAAAATCTTCAAGGGAACAGCAGCTTTTTCTTGCCTTGGAGCTTCCCTCCCATAGCTTCATGGAAATGCCGATAACGTCATAACCCTCATTTTTAAGTATGAGCGCAGCAGCAGAACTGTCAACACCGCCACTCATGGCTACGGCAATCCTCTTTTTCTTATCTATATTCATTATATTAAGCGCTATTAATCTGAATTCAGCCTTTTCCAAGCCGTTTTAAGACAGTTGGAAGAACGTTAAGAAAATTCTCCACATCCTCTTTTGTATTCCACCGGCCCAGGCTGATGCGGATGGTCCCTTTGATTTTATCCTCATCAAGGCCCATTGCCGTCAAAACATGGGAAGGTTTGATGGCGCCCGATGCACAGGCAGAGCCCGCAGAGAGCGAAAAACCTTCCAGATCAAGGGCCATAATAAGAGACTCTCCGCTAATTCCATCAAAGGTTACACTGAGCGTATTAGGCAAAGTATGTTCACTCTCTCCATTAAAAGATACATAGTCAATCTCGCGGCAAAGCCCTTCTTTCAACAGCTCTCTCAGATTTTGCATTTTTTTATATTCTGCCGGCTGCAAAGCCTTTGCCCCTTTCGATGCCTCGGCAAGTCCCATAATGGCAGGAATATTTTCAGTGCCTGCTCTCAATGAACCTTCCTGTCCGCCACCATGATTCTGAGGTTCTACCTTAACACCCTTTTTAACATAGAGCACAGCGCTTCCCTTTGGTCCGTAAAATTTATGGCCTGCAAGGGAGAGCAGATCCACACCGAGGTCTTGCACGTTGACATTTATTTTCCCCACTGCCTGCACAGCATCGGTATGAAACAGCGCGCCCCTTTCCTGAGCTATGGCGGCAGCCTCTCTTACGGGACTGATAATACCTGTTTCATTATTTGCCATCATTAATGTAACAAGGACCGTTTCATCTGTAACTGCCGATGCCAGGTCAGCGAGACTGAAAAAACCTTTCTCATCAACGGGCAGATAGGTTACCTGATAGCCCCTGCTTTCAAGATATTGGCAGGTTTTCAAAACGGAAGGATGCTCAACAACTGAAGTAACAATGTGAGAGCCCTTTTCCCTGTAGCTTTCGGCAATCCCCTTAATGGCAAGATTGTTACTCTCTGAACCACTGCCGCTAAAAATAATCTCATCGCTATGGCATCCAAGAAATGAGGCCATTTCATGACGGGCATCATCGAGTTCCCTTTTTGCGGCACAACCTTCCCTGTGAATACTGGAAGGATTACCGAAAATATTTGTTAGTCCTCTTTCTACGGCCAGGGCTGCCTGGGGATCCAGGGGAGTAGTGGCATTATAATCGAAATAAACTCTTTTCATGGAAAATTGTGACGATGCAGTTTGTAGATTTCCGACACCTGAAGGAGGTTTTATATACCGGCGCCATGGAGAAAGATTTCAAGGTCATCCCGCTTTTCTTCATCTTTGGCTTCTTTCCCGGCAGCTTTGGCAAGGCCTGTTTTTTCCTCGATAAGCTTTACCTTGCCTTCCAGTTCCTTGACCTGCTCAAAGAGACAGGCAATGGCTTTCGCCTCAGGGTCCGGCAGGAGATGATGTTCCATTTCGCCTTCTCCAAGGTCCCTGTAAACGACCCTGCCGGGAACACCGACCACGGTAGAGTGACTGGGAACGGGCTTAACAACGACAGACCCCGCGCCAATCATGCTGTTTTTCCCGATTATAAAGGGACCGAGTATCTTCGCTCCTGCACCGATAACGACATTATTTTCTATGGTGGGATGACGCTTTTCCTTTTTCCAGCTTGTGCCCCCAAGGGTAACGCCGTGATAAATGGTTACATCGTCACCTACTTCGGCCGTTTCACCAATGACGATCCCCATGCCGTGATCTATAAAAAACCTTGCTCCTATTCTGGCGCCGGGGTGAATTTCTATACCCGTCAAAAAACGTCCTAAGTGAGAGATAAACCTGGCCGGAAATTTAAAGCCATTAATCCATAATTTATGGCATACCCTGTAGAACAGTATGGCATGAAAACCGGGATAACAGGTGATGACTTCCAAAATACTTCGGGCAGCAGGATCCCTTTCAAAAACTACCGAGATATCCTCTTTAAGCCTGGAAAACATAAGTTAATACCGAATCATTACAGTTTATATAAACTATATCGATATTCTGCGCTTTTTGCCCGGTTTAAAAAACCTTTCGAAGAAGAGTCTGAATATGACTGATAAAATAATCAATAAGACGATTGAAAGGAAAAAACTCTTGACAGGGTGCGTCTGAAATGAATTTTTGACATATACCTTTACTTTATAAAAAAGCGTGCTATACCAGGATACAGGCGGTGCAGTCAGCTTTATAAGTTTATCCTTGACCTTGTCTCCCGTAACTTCAACAATGAGATAATTATAAAAAGAATCTGTAGAGGCGAGTTCAGACCCGCCGCCACCGGTAACAATGTAAGTAACGCCTTTAACTTCTTCCTTGAAGTAGCTGTGTATTCCTGAAGTAAATACGATGGAAACATGGTATTTTTCAAAAAGGGAGGAAAGCCTCTGGTTCTGACCGGCAACCTTCATTAGCCCTGGTCTGCCGGGCCTCGGGTCAAAAGGTGGCAGGTGCATAAAAACAAAGGTATTTACGGCCTTATTTTGCATGAGGTCCTTTTCCAGCCATAAAAACTGTTCCTCACTGATTCTTCCATCGCCATTATCAAGGATGATGAAATGCGCCTTTTTGTAATCAAAAGAGTAATAGGTTGCGCCAAAGTTATCTTCATAGAGACTGCCGCCCCCCTCACCTACTTCAGCACTGCCCGGAACAGTAAGAAAAGGCACAGTTACCGTTTCTATATCTTTTATAAAATTTTTATAAGCGCCGGCCGAAGCATTTTCCACCATATCCCCGCAACTTATGGCAAAGGCCGGTTTCCGGTAATTGATATCGCCAAGTATTCTTTTAAATACGTTTTCCCCTCCCCTGCTCTCTCCAAAAACCATAAATTTAAAGTTGTCGTCAGCCCTTTTGGGAGCAAGTTTGTAAACGGCTATTTTTTTTGACTTAACGCTCACAGGCAGGACAAGCTTATTAACTTCCTTTTTGATTTCACCACCCGCCCAACCGATAACCTCCGTTATACCGGGATTTATATTGCTTACAATGATATCGAAGTTTTTATCCTTTTCCGACTGGGAATTATCAATATTGAGAGAAACTTCCACGCCCTTTGATCTTATTGAAATATCATCCTTCTCGTACCATTCAATGAATGCGCCCTCAACCTTTATCCTTGTCCCGTTAATGTATATTTCACTCATTCCACCTGTTTTGTCAGCATCGAGGAAGGCATGCGAATGTGAAGGTAAAATAATAAAGAGGTTAAGAAGAACAATTGCAAGAAAATTATAGAATTTCATTTAAGATTTACGAACTCCTCTTTGATTGTGAACTATTTATTATAATAGATAAGCTGGAAATGTAAAGCCCTAAATTAACGGACAAAGGCGCCCCGGAGGCTATGTTTTGACAGCAGGTTTGAGAGATTAAAAGGATATGACTATATGGCGGAATGGATGGTCTTAAGCGATAATAATAAAGCCTTAACATCATCAATGGCCAGTGAGTTCGGTCCGTCGCAAAGCGCTTTTTCAGGATTTTCATGGACTTCAAGAAAAAGGCCCCTGGCGCCTGCAGCGACAGCCGCCCTTGCCAGCGGGGCCACAAACTCTCTCTGTCCAGCCGACGATGAGCCTGCACCACCCGGGAGTTGGACCGAATGGGTCGCATCAAAGATAACAGGGTAGCCAAATTCATTCATCATGGGAAAAGCCCTCATGTCCGTCACGAGATTATTATATCCGAAAGTACTTCCTCTTTCTGTAAGGATGATCTTTTCGTTACCTGCCGACCTTATCTTTTCAATAACATTCTTCATATCCCAGGGAGCCATAAACTGCCCCTTCTTGACATTGACCACTTTTCCCGTCTTCGCCGTTTCAACAAGCAGGTCCGTCTGGCGGCATAGAAAGGCAGGAATCTGGATAATATCGAGCACTTGCGATGCAGAGCCTATTTCTTCAATGCCGTGAATATCCGAAATAACAGGCAGATCAAGTTGATCTCCCACCTTTTTAAGAATCTCCAGACCCGCTTTAATCCCCGGGCCTCTGAAAGAATTTACGGAGCTGCGGTTGCCCTTGTCGTAGGAAGCCTTGAAGACAAGAGGCAGGGCAAGCTCCTCAGCTATCTCTTTCAGCCTTTTTGCGGCTTCGATGGTGTCCTTCTCATTTTCAATGACACAGGGACCGGCGATAACAAATAGCGAATCATCACTTAAGGAGAGTTTTTTTACCTGAATAACCTTCATTACTGCTTTCCGGCGCCCCTGTTTCCCATAGCGGCCTGCACAAAACCGGCAAAGAGCGGATGAGGATCGACGGGACGTGATTTAAATTCAGGGTGGAACTGGCAGGCAACAAACCAGGGGTGGTCCTTGATCTCGACAATCTCGACGAGAGCTCCCTCCTCATAAATACCGCTGATAACCATCCCCTTTCCTTCAATACTCTTCCTGTACTTGTTATTAAATTCGTAACGGTGGCGATGACGTTCGCTTACCTCTTTTTTCTTGTATGAAGCATAGGAAAAGGTTCCTTCTCTCAACCGGCACTTGTATGCGCCAAGGCGCATCGTTCCACCCAGGTCTTCAAGGCTTTTCTGAGATTCCATGAGATGGATCACAGCATGTTCCGTCGTTTCATCAAACTCATAGCTGTTTGCACCTTCCAGTCCGCAAACATTTCGCGCAAATTCAACAACGGAAAGCTGCATGCCGAGACAGATTCCCAGAAAAGGAATCCTCTTTTCCCTGGCATGCCTGATAACATCGACCTTCCCTTCTACCCCCCTGGCGCCAAAACCGCCGGGAACAAGGATTCCATGAACATCATCAAGCAAACTGCCTATGCCCTTTTTCTCTATTTCTTCAGTATCGATATATTCGAGCTGAACCCCGCAATCATTGGCTATTCCACCATGAATAAGCGCTTCATTAAGGCTCTTGTAGGACTCCTTGAGTTCCACATATTTTCCTGCAATAGCAATTTTCACCTCATCAGCCGGGGAAGTTACCTTTTTATAAATTTCCGCCCACTTTTCAAGGCGGGGCTGCCCCGTCCAGATGTTGAGCTTTGCCGCAATCTTGGCATCAAGTCCTTCTTCGTTAAAAAAAGTGGGAACCCTGTAGATGTTATCTACATCGACGGCGGAAATAACGGCATCCTTATCAACATTACAAAAGAGGGCAATTTTTTCCTTCATCTCGGCCGGCAACATCCTGTCAGCCCTGCAAAGAAGGATATCAGGCTGAATACCTATCTCGCGAAGCTCTTTAACACTGTGCTGGGTAGGTTTGGTTTTTAATTCACCGGCGCCGGGAATATAGGGAACAAGTGTGAGGTGAACATACAATACATTTTCAGCACCTAAATCGTACTTGCATTGCCTGATGGCCTCAAGAAAAGGGAGCGACTCAATATCACCTACCGTTCCGCCAACCTCTATTATGGCGATGTCGTGCTCCCGGGACACCTCATTTATCCGCCTTTTGATTTCATCGGTTATATGGGGAATAACCTGGACCGTTCCTCCCAGATAATCACCCCTTCGCTCCTTTGTGAGAACCGTGTCATAGACCTGTCCAGTGGTAAAGTTATTCTTCTTTGACATTCGTGTAGAAATGTATCTCTCATAGTGGCCAAGGTCAAGATCCGTCTCGGCGCCGTCATCAGTAACAAAAACCTCTCCATGCTGAAAGGGACTCATCGTTCCGGGATCTACATTAATATAAGGATCGAGCTTTTGCATGGTCACCTTCAGCCCCCTCGCCTCCATAAGCGCCCCGATAGAAGCTGCAGCCAGCCCTTTGCCAAGCGAAGAAACAACGCCACCGGTTACAAAAATATATTTTTTAGGTTTATTCATATCCCTTTAAGTCATCTCCTTCATGATTTCTTTCACTTTTTCCAGATCTTCAGGCCTATCCACACCAATTGATTCATGATCCGTGGTAACAACCTTGATCTTAAATCCATTTTCAAGCGCTCTTAACTGCTCCAGCTTCTCGGCATTCTCCAGGGGAGAAGGTTTCATGGCCGCAAAGTCGAGAAGAAACTGCCTTTTATAAACGTATAATCCAATATGCCTGAAATAATTGACTGCCCTCCCCTCCCCGCTTTCATCACGAACAAAGGGAATGGGAAACCTTGAAAAATAAAGGGCAAAGTCATCTTTATCAACAACAACCTTGACAATATCGCTCTCTTTAAGCGTTTCAGGCTCTTTAATAAGGCACTTTAATGTCCCCATGACGAGGGAAGGATCGTCAATCATGGGCGCAATCGCTTCATCTATCATTTCGGGCTGAATGAGAGGTTCATCTCCCTGGACATTGACAATAAAATCGGAATCGATTCCAGCGGCAACCTCAGCCAGCCTGTCCGTCCCCGTCGGGTGATGGGATGAAGTCATTAGCACTTCACCGCCAAAGGCAGCCACCGCATCAAAGATCCTTTGATCATCGGTAGCAACAAGGACATTTTCAACATTTTTCGCCATTTTAACCCGCTCATAAACATGCTGGATCATCGGTTTGCCCAGGATATCTGCCAGAGGTTTTCCCTCAAAGCGGGTAGATGCATACCTTGCCGGTAATATTGCCGTAACTTTCAAGCGATCAAAACCCTTTAAAGAGATAAAGGCGCCCCTTTAAGCCCTTCATCCTCATTTAAACCACAAATAATGTTCATATTCTGGATTGCCTGTCCCGACGCGCCTTTGACAAGATTATCAATTGCCGAGACGATAATCAAGCGCCCTGTTCGCTCATCCACCTTAAGACCTATATCACAATAATTGCTCCCCCTGACCATAGCCGTATCGGGGTACTTTCCCTCGGAGCAGACCCGCACAAAAGGTTCATTACGATAATGTTCCGCAACAAAATGAATAAGCTCTCCAGTTGAAGCATCCTTTGTCAAAGAGGCAGTGATGGTGCTCAATATACCCCGGTTCATGGGAAGAAGGTGAGGCGTAAAGGTAATAGGAATGTCTTCACCGCAAAGCGAGCCAAGTATTTCTTCAATCTCGGGCAAGTGACGATGCCCCCCCACCTTGTAGGCCTTGTAGCTTTCGTTAGCCTCACAAAATATATTCCCCAGTGATGCGCTTCTCCCTGCTCCGCTTACACCGGATGCAGAATTGACGACAATGCTCTTTTTATCGAGGATATTTTCATTAATAAACGGAGCAAGGGCCAGGATAACGCTTGTCGGATAACAGCCGGGATTCCCTATGAGCCGGCCAGTTCTGATCTTTTCCCTGTTAAGCTCCGGAAGACCGTATACGGCCTCCCCGGCAAGGTTTGGGAACTGATGCTCTGCGTACCAATCCTTGTATACACTTAAATTGGAAAAGCGAAAATCAGCACTAAGATCAACAACCTTAATCCCTTCTTCAACAAGGTTGGCAACGGATTCCATGGAATAACCATGGGGAAGGGCCGTAAAGGCAACATGAGCATTGCCTGCTATCTTTTTGGCGTCAAATTCCTCCACTTTAAGAGAAGTCATTCCCTTAAAAAGAGGGAAAAGTTCCGAATAAGGAGTCCCCACCTGACTTCTGGAGGTAAGTACAGTCAACTCAACATGAGGATGGGTCAGTAGAATCCGCACCAATTCGAGCCCGGTATAACCTGTTGCACCGATTACAGCTGCCTTAATCATATCTTTACCCTGCCTCCGAGAAGGCTCATTAACATTCTTTCGTGAAACAACTTACTGCGTGAATAGAGAGAAATTTATCTTTATACTACCAAAATTGAATACAAAAAAGGGGAGGTCCAACGACCTCCCCTGATAGGGTATGTGAATCGCTTCCTTATCTCTTGGAGAACTGGAAGCTCTTTCTTGCCTTTTTGCGGCCGTATTTCTTTCTTTCCTTTATTCTTGAATCTCTTGTAATATAGCCTGCCTTCTTAAGAGCAGCCCTCAGTTCGGGATCATGCTCGATAAGCGCCTTGGTAATACCATGCTTGATGGCGCCTGCCTGACCGGAAACACCACCGCCACAGACATTAACAGACATATCAAAACTTTCAGCTTTATTAGTAAGGTCAAGGGGCTGTTTTACTATCATCCTTAAAATTTCCGTACCAAAGTACTCTTCAAGGGGTCTTTTGTTAACCGTAATTTTCCCTTTGCCGCTTTTCATTATTACTCTTGCAACGGAAGACTTTCTCTTTCCTGTTGTTCTAAATACAGACTCAGCCATTTATTCTCCTCGCCAATTTATATATTCACTGCCTCAGGCTGCTGTGCAGCATGAGGATGATCATTACCTGCATAAACCTTGAGCTTGCTCATAAACACTTTACGGAGCTTATTCTTGGGAAGCATTCCCTTGACAGCCTCAACAATAATCTTCCCCGGATCCTTCTCAAGGGCCTTTTCCGCCGTAATCCCTTTAATACCACCAGGAAATCCCGTGTGGTGATAATAAACCTTGTCCGACATCTTTTTACCGGTAAACCTTACCTTATCAGCATTAACCACAACGACAAAGTCACCTGTATCAAGGTGAGGCGTAAAGTTGGGCTTATTCTTTCCTCTGAGGATGTCTGCTATCTCTGTAGCAAGGCGGCCGACAACCTTACCATCGGCATCGACAAGACGCCACTTTCTTTCAATTTCTCCACTTTTAGGCACATACGTTCTCATATTTATAAATCCCTTCTGAAAGCTGAATAAAAAGCGGAATATACATCAAACACAGCTATTTTGTCAAGGGAATTATTTTGCGGGCGTGAGGAATAATGATTTTTAGTTATTTCAATAAGGAGCGATTAAAATAGCTTTTTTCTCTTCGACGAGGAAGCAATACCCATCATCTCCCTGTACTTGGTAACAGTCCTTCTCGCAATATTGATTCCGGCCTCTTTAAGGAGATCAACAATGGCCTGATCACTTAGCGGCTTCCTGGGGTTCTCTCCGGAGACAATATGCCTGATCTTTTCCTTAACACTTTCAGAGGCAATATCACCTTCACCCTGACGGCCGATACCGCTGTTAAAAAAGAACTTAAGTTCAAAAATACCATGAGAGGTGTGAACGTATTTATTATTGGTAACTCTGCTGATGGTCGATTCATGCATACCGATATCTTCGGCAACATCCTTGAGAACGAGGGGCTTTAAATGCTCCACGCCCCTGTCGAAGAAATCTCTCTGAAACTTGAGAATGCTCTCCATGACTTTATAGATAGTGCGTTGACGCTGATGAATACTTTTGATAAGCCATAGAGCGGATCTGATTTTCTCCTGCACATACTCCTTGGCATCACCCTTTTTGACTCCCTTTTCCAGGATACTCCTGTAATAATTGCTTATCCTTAGCCGGGGCAGACCTTCATCATTCTGGACAATGACATATTCACCATCCATTTTATATACGTAGAGATCCGGAGTTATATACTGAACTGTTTCATCAGAAAAGTCCCTTCCCGGCCTGGGCTCCATTTCGGAGATAACTTTCACTGCAGCCACAACCTCATCCATACTGACCTTCTGTTCCTTGGCAATGAGTGAAAGCTTTCTCTTTTCAATGTCAGGCAGATGATACCTTATAATATCTCCCACAAGGGAATCTTCCAGTCCAAGGTACTTAGCCTGTTTGAGAAGGCACTCATTGAGGTCTCTCGCAGCCACACCAACGGGATCAAACTCCTGAACAACAGCAAGAACAGACTCAATCTCTTCAACTCCTGCTCCCGTTGATTCAACAATCTCTTCTACTGTTGCCTTCAGATAACCATCATCAGCTATGTTGCCGATTATGAAATCAGCAATGGACCTCTCCCTGTCATTGAGATGGGAAACCCTCATCTGCCATCTCAAATGATCGGCAAGGGTATCCCTGCTTTTAAGAATGTTTTCATAAGAGGGCGCTTCTTCTCTTTCATAGCTCGTTGACGTATATTCGGTGCTGCTGTAGCTTTCAAGGTACTGTTCCCAATCGATCTCTTTCTCCGAGGCATTCATGGACGACACATCTTCCGTGATATCATCCATCACCTTTTCCTTTAGTTCGGCATCCTTATCACGGGGTTCAGCCGACTCCTCCTGCTCCATTGTCTCTTCAAGGGCCGGATTAATCTCCATCTCTTCATTGATGGTCTCGATCATTTCCAGCCTCGACATCTGCAGCAGCTTGATTGCCTGCTGCAGTTGAGGGGTCATAACGAGCTGCTGGGTCAGTTTTAATGTTTGTCTAAGGTCCATAAAAATCTCTGCCCCTTAAAGGGTAAATTTTTCTCCAAGATATATTTTTCTCGCCTTTTCAGAATTCACTATAACATCGGGAGAACCACTTTCCATAACCTTTCCTTCATTTACAATATAAGCTCTGTCACAAACACCGAGTGTCTCTCGCACATTGTGATCAGAAATAACAACGCCTATGCCCCTGTTTTTCAGTTGAATAATGATATTTTGAATATCGATAACGGCGATAGGGTCTATTCCTGAAAAGGGCTCATCAAGCAAAATAAAAGAGGGTGAAGTTACGAGGGCGCGAGAAATTTCAACTCTTCGCCTTTCACCTCCCGACAGGGCAAAACCGTAGCTGTCGGCAATATGGGTAATCCTGAAATCATTAAGCAGGTTAGCCAGACGTTCATCCATCTCTTCCTTCGTCATATTGAGCGTTTCCAGGATTGCCATAATATTATCCCTCACAGTCAGCTTCCGGAAGATGGATGCTTCCTGAGGAAGATAACCTATCCCTTTTCTGGCCCGCTTGTACATGGGAAGCGCAGAAATATCTTCACCTTCATAATTTACCACGCCACCATCGGGTCTGACAAGCCCAACCATCATATAGAAAGTCGTTGTTTTGCCGGCGCCATTCGGCCCCAGAAGCCCTACCACTTCACCTGAAGTCACTTCAAGGTCAATACCATCAACGACCCTTCTCTTTTTGTACGACTTGGTAAGACCCCTAACCTCAAGTTTGGCCATCAGTTTTCTTTTCCATTCCCGGCAGGAGGAGTTTCATTCTTGCTATTTTGGGGACGCATATTGAATACGGCATCATCAACATCCATTTTATCACTGTCAATGTAGATGGTAATGAGGCTCCCCGATATAATGCCATCCTCTCTCCACAAGCGGGGGTCCCCACTCATGATAATCTTCTTCTCTCCAGGAAAGAAAGTCGCCTTTTTACAGGTCCCCACCCTGTCCTGCTGATTAATCCTTACATCACCGACTGCGTCTATTTTCTTCATATTATTATTACTGTCATAATACACAGTGAGCGTCTTGGACATAATAGTCGCATCTTCATGAACAGCGACGACATTTCCCATGAATTTTACAAGGCCTGATTTCTTATCGGCCTCCAACTGGTCTGACGTTATTTTGATGGGACTCCGTGCAGCGCCTGCCTGTTCTTCCGCAAAAACATCAGCAATTCCACCACATAAAAGAACAAAAACTATCAGGACCAGCCAACCGGGTCTAGTCAGGAGCCTGTTCCTTAATAGACTCATCAAAAAGCGCTTCAACATTTTTATTAATCCGAAATTTTTCATTCTCCATATCGGCCTCAAATCCGGCTCCCTTTATATCGAAGCCGCCCCCCCTAATCCTGACCTTCTTATCCGTATAAGCGATTTTTTCATTACCCCGATATTCTACTGATGGTGTTTCCAGCAAATAACCGTCACTGGTGGAAAGCCTTACATCCCCGTCAAGCAAGACGATATTTCTTTCCGTAAATACCTTGCCGCGATTCCCGACAATGACAAACTTTTTATTGTCCCGGCCAAGGTATTCAATTCTCGGCTTAACAAGATGGGCTGAATCATCCTCCTTAAAGTAAGAAGCCTCCCTGGCTTTTACTTCAAGAACTATGCGGTCCCCATCCATTTCAATAAATTGCGGCGCTGTAAGTGAATAATCGGCCCCCTCTTTAGCAAACTCTACAGGAGATTCATCCTTAACGATGAGATCAATATTTCTGTAAAGCAGATAACCCATGACAGACATGACGATAAGAATCAGGAGCGCAAAGGCCAGCTTTAGCCTTTTCATAGTAGAAAGATATCACAAAAAGCTTGTTCAAGTAAAGATTGCAGAATTACCGTAAAGTCACTATTTTCAGGCATCACGACTCTATGAAATCCAGCTGCGGCGGGATTTAGCGCAGAAAAACCTTCACTTCTTTCAATAGAGTAATCCATCTTAAAAGTACCTTCCCATGACCTCACTCCAGAGGCCTTTTCCCTCAAGGATCAAATCAGTCACTTCTCTGACGGCCCCCCTGCCCCCACACTTTTTCGTTACATAATCGACATGAGAGAGAATAACATGCGAGGCATCAGCTACAGCAACGGAAAAACCTGCTTCTCTCAGGACAGGAAGATCAACCACATCATCTCCCACATAGGCCACTTCCTGAGCGCTTACTTTCTCATTTTCCAGGATACGGGTAAAAGCCTCCATTTTTACCTTTATCCCCTGGTATATGATTTCAATACCCAGTTCGGCCGCCCTGTGAAGAACAACCTTCGAGTCCCTGCCCGTAATAATGCCGACTTTAACTCCGGCACGCTGCAGGAGCTTTATCCCATGGCCGTCCCTCACGTGGAAGGACTTGCTCTCCACACCCTTGTTATCAATAGTAATACTGCCATCAGTCATGACACCATCCACATCGAGCAGCAGGATTTTGATTTTTTTTAATTTTTCATTAATATGACTGCCCATAACTAAACAACTCCCGACTGTAATAAATCGTGCAGATGAACAATACCGACGGGCCTTCCCCCCTCGCCGGAGTCAACAAAGAGCGAGGTGATCTTTCGTTCCTCCATAAAGCCAAGCGCCTTGGCTGCCAACGCATGAGGTGATATTTTTTTGGGATTCTTCGTCATAATATCAGAGGCGACGGCATTGATAATATTGCCGTCTTTTTCAAGAGCGCGCCTTAAATCACCATCAGAAATAACACCGACAAACTCTCCATTTTCCGACAATACGGCCGTCACCCCGAATCCCTTGGATGACATTTCATAGATAGCGTCCTTTACGGAACTGTTCTCATAAACAACGGGAATCCTGTCATCGGTATGCATGAGATCAGAGACCTTCATAAGAAGGCTCTTTCCCAAAGAACCGGCAGGATGATAAAAGGCAAAATCCTCTTCCTTGAAACCTCTCCTGTACATTAGCGCCACAGCAAGGGCATCACCAAGGGCAAGGGTTGCCGTCGTACTTGCTGTTGGTGCAAGCCCTAAAGGACAGGCCTCCTCCTTGACGGCTACATGGAGAAAGGCATCGCCCCTTTTGGCAAGCGTTGAATCGATCTTGCCGGCAACGCTAATCAGGTTAAGTCCCAATCGCCTGATAACGGGAAGAATCCTGATGACCTCTTCCGTCTCCCCGCTGTTGGAAACAGCCATAACAACATCACCCCTGGCAAGCATTCCCAGGTCCCCGTGAACACCTTCGGCAGGATGGAGAAAAAAGGCAGGTGTTCCTGTACTGGCCATGGTCGACGCTATCTTCTGACAGATCAGCCCCGACTTACCCATACCGGTGATAACAACCTTCCCTTTACAGGCAAAGATCATCTCCACTGCCTTTTCAAAATCCCCCCCGATGCTATCCATCAGGGACAATACGGCATCCGCTTCAACCCTGAGCACCCTTCTGGCTTCTTCAATTATGGACATAATCACTAACCGCCTGTAAATTAATCGCCCCAATCATAGCAAATGAGGTTCTTTATGAGCAAGGTAAAAGGAAGTGAAAACATTAGTGCATTTTTCTTGACATGAACCCCCTTTTTTTGTACATTATGGAGTTCTTGGCGGTGTAGCTCAGATGGTTAGAGCATACGGCTCATATCCGTAGTGTCCGGGGTTCAATTCCCTGCACCGCCACCAATTCACCCCTTCACCCCTTCAGGGATTCGTACCGAAAATGCTATTTTTCAATTTCAGGCCCGCTTTTAATAATTATTACACCCACAACAAACAGTGAAGTTTTTTTGCAAAAATGTTTGAGTCAATAAAATTTCCTGGCTTGAATCACTTTACATTCTCCCCGGAGCGCACATAATGTTTAATAACATCTTTTAAAAAAAGATAAATCACTAAAAACTTTATCTTTTGAGTAATTTAAATGCAATCAAATGTTTACCTTTTTGATCAACATAATCAAGATAACGAACAAAAATAATAAAAAAAATTAGTCAAAATAAAAAAAACTGTTTACAAGACAGGTTGTTAGATGTAGAATCTAGCGCGAAAAGTAATTAACAAAAGGAATGCCACCCTCTAAATAAACTCAATCACCTGTTTGAAGAAAACTATTTTTTTCAAACAGTTTTAAGCAGGATTATGTAATTGCTGCTATCTGCATTTTAAGTAGTCCCGTGAATTTCTCCCGATTGATTTGCATTGGGACTTAAACTTGTGCAAGAACACCTTTTTTGTGTTCTGTTAAAAGGAGGGATTAAACAATGATCAGGTTCTCCGTAATAATCACATTTTTATCAATAATCCTTACCCCCATTTACTCCTACGCATCTTCATCAAACAATAAATTTGCCAGGCCACTCATGAGAACAGAGGAAGAAATGCTCCTCTTCTTCGAAGAGGAAGAAGTGCTTGTTTCCGCCACACTACAACCTCAGAAACTTTCAGAAGCGCCAGCCATTGCGTCAGTCATCAAAGAAGGTGAGATCCGTAATATGGGCGCCAGAGACATTATGGATATACTCAACAAAATACCCGGTATTCATATTACAAAAGGTTATTATGGAAAAGAGGAGATTGAGATCAGGGGAATCAAAACTGTAATTTCTGAAAAGGTTAAATTACTCATTGATGGACATTCCGTTAACAACAACCTGTCAGGAGGCCCTACATGGGCTTTTGACAGCCTTACAGTAGACAATATTAAAAGAATTGAAATTATTCGTGGACCAGGTTCAGCGCTATATGGAAGTAATGCTTTTTCTGCTGTTATTAATGTTATCACTAAAGACGGCAAAGATATGGATGGCGTACTTATCTCTGGTGGTGGTGGAAGCTTTAATACCAGGAATGCTAATCTTCAGGCAGGAAAAGATTTCGATAATTACAATATTGCTTTTTATGCCGACTATTTCAAAACAGATGGCGCTAAATTAACTATTGAAAGCGATGATTTAGGAACAGCTGGAGATGCGCCCGGTAAAACTAAAGACTTTGAGGAGAAGATTGATACAGGACTGAAGCTTTCTTATAAAGACTTTTCATTAAATTCTAAATATTTGACTCGAAGAAAGGGGGTATATCTTGGCATTCTCTATGCCCTAAACGATGAATCCAAAACTTATGTAGATCAATATTTCGTAGAGTTGAAGCATGATAAGAAATTTACGAAAAGCAAGATATCTTCAAAACTTTATTACGATGAATTTCATTGGGAAACCAAGTGGGAACTTCAACCTGAATCAAAAGTTCCACCAGAGGGGGTTATAGCAATACCTAGCGCTAAAGAAAGAACAAAAGGAGTAGAATCTCAGTTTGATTATCAGATAGCTGACAGCAACATTCTGACGTTAGGAATTCTATGGGAAAAAAGAGAACAATATGAAGTAAAGTATAAAGCTAATTATCACCCTGTATCCAAGGGTCTTTACCCTTCAGGCGAGGTAAGAGATGTAACAGCGCTTGGCAACTGGAACCAGGAAAAATCGAGGGAAGTTTGGGCAACATACTTGCAGGATGTTTGGAGTATCAGGGAAAACGTAGATATTACACTTGGTGTCAGAAATGATCATTATTCAGATTTCGGTGAGACAACAAATCCGAGAGCAGCCATGGTATGGAAATTTTCAGGAAAATGGATAGCAAAACTCCTATATGGAACAGCATTCAGAGCGCCTTCATTTGAAGAACTTTACAATAAAAACAATGATGCTGTCATTGGAAACCAAGATCTGGATCCAGAGAAAATGACTACCTATGAGGTAAGTATAGGCAATGCATCAACTCATTTAACTTACTTTAATAATATTTTTAAAGATAAAGTTGAACTAAAACCTTATGCCCCTGGTTCTAGATATGAAAACGGTGGGGGGGCAAAAATATGGGGGATAGAGTTTGATGGAAAAATAAATTTCTCAAAAAATAGTTTTGCTTACCTGAACTATACACACCAAAACAGCGAGGATGATGATACCGGGGCAAGGCTTCCTGATATTACGGCCAACAAAGCTAATATTGGAATAAATACTGGCTTAGGTCACTATTTAAATCTTAATACTAATATCCATATTCATGGTGAAAGGCCAAGGGCTTCCGGCGACCCAAGGTCGTCTTCATCAGCTTATGAGCTCGTTGATTTGACTCTTATTGCAGAAAATTTTATTGAGGATCTTTCTCTGAGAGCTTCTATTCATAATCTGTTGGATAGAGATTATAAAGATCCGGCTCCCCTGAAGGTTTACAACGATTTCCCGAGAGAAGGTGTCAGTTATACATTTGATGTGCAGTATAAATTTTGAAGCATATAAACAATGAAGCCGAAATACAACGTGTTAAAGAAAACTCATATTCGAAAGAAAAAAGATACTTTTTATATTCTTTGCAAGAAGCTCTTAGGAAAGCAATCCTGATCTTATACGACATGGATTTCTTTATTACCTATCAAAATGTAAATGCCCTGTCAGGCGATTGGGTTTGTGACTTAAATATCCCTCCAGCAATAACTCATGGAACTTGTTCAAAAAAAGCAACATGACTTCCGTAAGTATTTTAAACTTAGACAAAACCATTCAACTGAATAAGATTAAAGAAGAATTATCGTTATTATTTAGGATAAAGAAACTTACTTTCCTATTGGATCAATCACTCTGAAATGATAAATGTTATTTTAAAAAATCAATATTGCAGCATCGTGACCATGGATTCAGCAGTTTATATGGATGCGACACAAGGCAGTAACATTATTCTATGTGGCTCACATGGTGGAGAATCGGCAGCCAGATATATGCTAAAGTTCTCACCTGGCGCTGCCATATTTAATGATGCCGGCAAGGGCAAAGAAAATGCAGGAATTAAAGGTCTGGATATTTTTGAGAAAGAAGGCATACCGGCAGCAACTGTAGATGCATTTAGTGCATGCATTGGGAATGGAAGAGACACATATGAATCTGGAATAATTTCTGCCGTCAATAATATAGCTCATAATTATGGAATTCATACAGGAATGACGGCAATGGATGCAGCATTAAAGCTAAATAAAATTCTATTGGAGAAAACTCATTGAAAGCATCAGAACTCTTAGTAAAACACCTGGAAGAAATTGGAACGGAGTATGTTTTTGGAATTCCGGGAGGTGTCCTTGAGCCATTGAATATTGCTATACACCATAGTGAGAAAATTAATGGAATCGTAACCAAGCATGAACAAGGAGCCGCTTTTATGGCTGACGGATATGCCCGTGTAAGTCAAAAGCTAGGGGTTTGCTGTTCCACAGCAGGTCCAGGTGCAACAAACCTGGTTACCGGCCTTGCAACGGCATTTGCCGACTCAATTCCTGTATTGGCTTTAACAGGCCAGGTATCCACCAAATTTTTCGGCAAAGGCGCCTTTCAGGAATCTACCTATGAGGGAATCAATGTCGTTGAAATGTTTCGCTTCTTAACTAAACATAATGCGATGATTATCAATGCAGAAACGACAGGAACTATGATGAGGAAGGCTTTACGCCTTGCCTTAACGGGAAGGCCGGGACCAGTTCATCTCAACCTGCCCGTAGATGTGATGGACCATAAAGTGAAGAATGACGTCGTTGATGCTGAGAAATTCATCCCCAACTCTGTATGCTTTGACAGGGAGAGTGTTAAAGAAGCGGTGGCGCTGCTATTATCCTTCAAACGCCCGGCTATTTTGGTGGGAAATGGCGTAACCATTTCAAGAGCGGCAGATAAGTTAATTCAATTAGCAGAAAGGCTTAAGATACCTGTTGCCACTACACCAAAATCCAAAGGTGTTTTTCCTGAAAATCACCCTCTTTCTCTTGGCGTTTTCGGTACGGCAGGCACACCTCTTTCAGCAGCATATTTATTGAATGGAAAAGATATAAGAAAAATAGACGGATTGCTGGCAATCGGTACCAGCTTTAATGAATGGGGAACACATGGCTGGGATAGTCGTTTGATGCCAACTAAAGCGCTCATTCAAATTGATATCGATTTGCATGAAATTGGAAATAACTATCCATTTACAGTTGCCCTTGTAGGTGATGCTGAAGCGGCTATTACTGAAATGCTTTTTGAGATCAAAAGACAACTGAAAAAAGAAAAGGAAAACATAGAAAAAAAAATTGAAGAGAGATTTCAAACATTTGTCACTTTTAAAAAGCAACACAGACGATGTATTGAGCCTGATAAACTTTCTTCTAATCAAATTCCTATTTTGCCACAACGGTTAATGCAAGATATTAACGATTCCTGTCCTGACGATACAATTTTCTTCATCGATATAGGAAACAACTGGGCCTGGGCAACACATTACCTTGAAATAAAAAGACCTTATAGCTTTTTTACAGGATTAGGATTTGCATCAATGGGGTTCGGTGTTGCAGCATCTATAGGCGGCAAGTTTGCAGCCCCCGACAAGCCGGTTGTCGCCATTGTCGGAGACGGTGGATTCCTGATGAATGGTATGGAGGTGGCTACGGCCGTTAATTATGATAAGGCTGTCATCTGGATAATACTTAATGACTCCCAATTTGGAATGATTTATCATGGTAAAAAATTGCTATCCACACCAGAGGGATTTTCATCACGGTACAAGAATGTAGACTTTGTAAAAATGGCCGAATCAATAGGGGCTCAAGGAATCCGGATTACAAAGCCAGGAGAACTTAACAAAGAATTAATGTCAAAAGTTATCGCATCTAATATGCCGACAATTATTGATGTTCATATTGATCCAGAAACAGAGCCTCCAATTAGATCAAGGATTTCCACTATTGAAAATTCCTATACTTGATTTACTCCATCTAACATAGCCTTGTGGCAGGATGATTATTACATAAACTTGATATCAATTAGCGTTTTATCTGTAGTGCCAGCGGCATTAACAGATAAAATGAGGTTGAACTTAGCCGCTGGATTTAATGTTACATCTATACTCTATCTCTATGGGGATTGCAAACAGATTTTAGCTTTTCA
>Ga0224514_10000110_pt1 | contig 28431 bp, 28 predicted proteins | sample SF_May12_sed_USG_3_FD_169107 | JGI IMG/M metagenome (GOLD analysis project Ga0224514, IMG submission 169107) | Sediment microbial communities from San Francisco Bay, California, United States - SF_May12_sed_USGS_24 | ecosystem: Environmental > Aquatic > Marine > Sediment | place: USA... | reverse complement strand
CTTTGCTTTGGTAAGTATCCAATTGGAGTCATTAATATGAAACTTGGTAAAGTAGAACCTAAACCAGTACCCAAAAAGTGTTACCCATGTCCATAGGTTAAAGTGTTACCTATCTTTGGGTTGAACAAACAGTTCCCCTCCTTGATAAGGGTTTATGCCCTGTGGTAGAGGTTAGCCATACGGCTCGTATCGAGGAGGGGTAGATTGGCATTGCTATGACAATCTTTTGAATTTTAAGTTTAATGAACTATACCTGTGAAAGGAGAAAGTAAAATGCATATAAAAAAAGGAGTAGTCAGATTTATTCTCAACAATAAATCAAAAATGGTGGGACTCATACTAATCATTTTATTTCTATCAATAACCTTCTCTGTCATGGCGAAACCATCACTTCCAGAGGGTTGGAGGTTACCCACGGAAAAGGAAACAAGCAATGAATTCATGTGGCGTGATGAAGATGAAAAGCGCTACCTTTCTGTTGTTGCAGACTTCAATGGTGATGGAAATGAAGATAAAGCCTTTCTTCTTATGAATGATAATAAGGATTCCATGGGACTTTTTGTGCTTCTTTCACATGGCGACAGCTATGAAAAGTATCAACTCGGTGAATTGGAAGGAACAAGCTGGATTGAAGTGATGGGCATTACCGACGTAAAGGCAGGTAAGTATAAAACCGCCTGTGGTCTGGGCTATTTTGAATGTTCTCCCGGTGAATCAGAAGAGTTAACCTTGAAAAATCCGGCCATTGACTTTTTTACCTTTGGAAGCGTTAATTCCTTCTTTTACTGGAATGAAGCTGAAGGTGAGTTTGAAAGAGTGTGGATGAGTGGTTGATTAATACCGATTGCCCTCCCTGCTGTTATTGCGAGGAGGTCGATTCGACCGACACGGCAATCTTTTGATTCTGGGGGGCGGTGGTGGGGAACTTGCAGCTGGGAAATTTTGGTGCCTTGGTACAAAAAGAAATGTTAAATGTGTGGTATTGCTTTTTCTGTGTTCATGATTTAAAAAATACACATATGAAAAAAATGTCGTCGATGCTAGAATCACATTTAGGTTTATGAATATGTATGATCTTAACAATAATACATTTAAGCTAGATAAGGCTTTCATACTTAGAGAAGACGAATTAACTTACCATTCGCGTTGTTCCGGGCAACTGCTCAAATCTCACCGTAGAAAATACCGTCTGATTGATCTTTTCTCTGGTGCCGGGGGAATGTCCTTGGGGTTCTCAGAATATTTTGGACAACCTTTTCAGGCGGTTTGGGCTAATGATTTTAATAAATTCTGTGTCGATACCTATAATGAAAATTTGGGGGATCACTGTATTGTGGGTGATATTGTTGAGATACTTGAAAGTGAAAAAGTTGAAATTCCTCAAGCTGACGTGGTTATAGGAGGCCCTCCCTGCCAAGGTTTTAGTTTGCTTAATAAAAATCGTGAAAATGATCCTAGAAAAGAGTTGTGGCGGCCCTTTTTGGAAGTTGTTCAAAGATGTAATGCTTCCTTATTTGTTATGGAAAATGTACCTCAACTACTTGGAACTTTTGAACATGGTGAGATTGTTGGTGCGGCTGAATCTCTAGGTTTTAAAGTATGGCAGGATAAATTATCCGCTGCTGATTATGGTGTTCCTCAAACGCGGACAAGAGCTTTTATTATCGGCTGTAAATTTACGGACCCTTCTATATTATTTCCTCCTCGTAAAACTCATTTTAAATTAAATAAAAATGGCAAACAGTTATCCTTTCCAGAGAATGAGGAAGAATATCTTAAAAAACCTCAAGAATGGAAAACCGTTAGAGATGCTATTGGTGATCTTCCTTCTCCCGTAGGTATGGAAATAAGAGATGTTCCCCCACCACTTGATTTGCACTTTGGGAGAAATCCTACAGAATTAAGTAAAAAGCGCTACAGAGCTATCCCTGAAGAAGGAATGAATCGATTTGATTTACAGCGAGTTGCACCGGAATTAACACCAAAGTGCTGGATAAGAAAAAAATCAGGGGGAACAGACCTTTTTGGTAGACTTTGGTGGCATAAACCGGCTGTTACAGTACGGACGGAGTTTTTTAAACCTGAAAAAGGACGTTATTTACATCCTGAACAACACCGACCGATTACTCACAGAGAAGCTGCTCGTTTTCAAAGTTTTCCTGATGATTTTCATTTTCTCGGGTCAAAAGTTGAAATTGCTAAACAAATTGGCAATGCTGTTCCCCCGTTGCTTGCTGCACGTGTTGCCGATGTTATCAGAATATTGCTTGACCAACAACATGAAAAATGGATGTTTTCTCAAAAGAAAAAAGAAGCCAAATTATGTCGCATGTGAGCGGCAAAGATACGAAACCGGAATTAATAGTACGATCTATACTTCACCGAATGGGCTTCAGGTTTCGGCTTTATAGAAAGGATTTACCTGGAAATCCTGATATAACTCTACCTAAGCATAAAAAAATTATATTTATTCATGGTTGCTTTTGGCATGGGCACGAGAACTGCCCAAGGTCTAAACGTCCCCATAGTAACAAAGACTTTTGGGATGAAAAGTTGGACAAAAATATAGCAAGAGATAAAGCAAATATAGAAGAATTAAACAGTCTGGGGTGGAGCGTATTAGTTGTATGGACATGTGAAGTAAGAAAAGGAGAAGCTCTCAGTGAAAAGCTTCATTCTTTCCTGAAAGAGAAATAAACTAAGAAGGTTTAAGATGAAGTCTGAAAAAGTATTAAAAAGCCTCCAAAAGCTATTAGTAAATTTTGAGAATGAACTCAAATCAGATGATTTGAGGGGAAAAGTACTTAGCCTTGTTCCTTGCTTTCATCATTTACGTGATCTGGGAAAATCTTTAATACCCAAGGATATTGCACGAAATGCAAGGGATAGAATTTTGCATTATTTCAAAAAATATCCATGTACCATTATTAGTGGAGATGAGTTGCTTGTCGTATCAGGTATTCAAGAATATGCAAGAAGAGTTCGTGAATTAAAAATACAATTTGGTTGGTCTATTGTAAGTGGCTTGACGGCAAATCAGATGTTGGCTGAAGGAGAGTTCCCTATTGATGGTATAGATGTAAAATCTATGGGACCTTCTGATTATATTTTACTTTCTAAAGAGCAAGATAGAGATGCAGCTCACCGTTGGAATTTAGCAAATGAAATTAGGAGGGAAAATATTTCCGTACGAGATAAAATATTAAAATTCTTCCGAAAAAATGTAGGGAAAAATATCACGGGTGAAGAGTTAAGGTACTTGGCGAAAGATCGATCTGAATGGGCAAGAAGGGTACGGGAGCTTCGAACGGAATTCGGTTGGCCTGTTGTTACAAAAAATACAGGACGTCCTGATCTGGAGGTAGGTGTCTACCTTCTCGAAGCGGATCGACAAAGCCCTGAACATGATCGTCATATTCCTGACCCTATCAAAAGGGCAGTACTTCGAAGAGATAATTATAAATGTACAAAGTGTAACTGGTCACATGAAGAGTGGAATAGGTCCGACCCACGACATCTTGAATTACACCATGTTAAACCTCATGCCGATGGAGGTGAAAACACTGAAAGTAACCTCATCACTGTTTGTACCGTATGTCATGATGATATACACCGTCAATAGCACTAGTTTGGTGTGAGAGGAATAAACTCCAACAATCTCTTTAAATACTGGGCTCAATAGATGAAAAAAACAAATACCCTCATCGATGAGTTTGTAAAAAAGGTTAATACCTCAGTAGTGTAGGGTGGGCTCAGCCCACCAAATAAAAAAGTAGAAAGACAAATGAAAAAATATTCAACAAGATTACGGATTATATATATATATCGGTGATAGTTGGGGATTTAATGAAGAGACTTATCCCATTATCAGGGATCTATTAAATTCATTTAAAGATTGCCAGTGGAATTATTCGAGTTCTTCACCTTTTTATGTTTATTTAAAACCTGATGAAGAGGGCAAACTTGTAGCAGATGAAATAATAAAAGAAATGAAAAATCTCAAGACGAATGATGAAAGGTTTTTCGATATTAAAATCGGTATATCAGAAGGGGAGGTTATTGGCGAGTTTGATGAGCAGGGTAATTTATTGCCTCAGTCATATCCTGTTGGAGTCCCTATGTCAGAGGCTATGCGCACAGCAACTTGATTAGTCGTTGGAAGTGTCAGACTTTTGTGTAAATGATAAAATATGGAATATTGTTTATATTGCTGCTTGGGCTGATAGCCTGCTCTGATGTTGTTGATGAGGTTTATAAAGACTTGTCTGAAGCAAAAGAAGCCGGTGCAATTCAACGTGGATGGATTCCTGCCTGGTTGCCTGCTACGTCTTATAAAATAAAGGAAACTCATGATCTCGATACAAACAAGAGTATCCTCATGTGGAAGTTTGATAAGGAAGAAAAATGGAAAGTACCCACCTCATGTCATCAAATCAGGCCACTTGAGGTACGTGGTCCGGCAATAAATCGTTCCTGGTGGCCGCCTGATCTCCCGGAAAGTCAGGTGCAAACCTATGCATATGTCTATTATGAATGTGAAGAGGGGGCTTTTATGGCTCACAAACCTGATTCATATAAGATGTTTTTCTGGCAGCCATGATAGGTTAATTGCATGAAATACATCTCTCTTTTAAGAAGTATAAACGTAAGTGGTCAAAAGAAAATAAAAATGGCCGACCTTCGGGCCCTTTATGACGGCTTGGGCTATGAAAAGGTTATTACCTACATCCAAAGCGGGAATGTCATATTTGACAGCAGTGAAAAGAAAACAGGGGGAATAAAGTCAGCAATTGAAAGTGCAATAGAAGTAGAATATGGTTTTCATGTTCCTGTTCATATAGGGCGGGTAGAGGAATATGAGGAAATCATAAATCGCTGCCCATTCGAGGAAGCGAGCCTGGAGGAAAATGGCAGCAAGATTTTGATCTCCTTTTTATCGTCAGTCCCGGAGGAGTCTAAAATTATTGAACTCATGAAATACGCAAAGTTGCCGGAGAGATTGATTGTTAATGGCAGTGTCGTTTTTTTGTATTGTCCCAACGGCTACGGGCGAAGCAAGTTATCCAATAGCTTTTTAGAATCAAAGTTAAGTGTAGAGGCAACGACCCGAAATTGGAAAACCGTTCGGAAGTTGTATGAGCTATCGACACAGTAATACCGACATTATTATGTTAAACAAAACCTTAGCAGAGTACCAAACGGATGTTTACCGGCTTCATGACAAAGAGGATTTTGAAGGGTTGTCAGATATCAGAGGCTATGCGTACAGCCACTTGATTAGTAGGTTGGAGTGATAGGGCAATTACAGCCAGATAACTAAAAGATAGGAAAGGGAATATGAAGATAATTTTAAAAGCTTTAATTATTTTAGTCTTTTTTGCAGGAATGCCGGAAGCGGCAGAAATAAACAAGGAAAACTGGATAAATCACCCGGAAATTATAAAAGTACGCAACTTGTATAATGAAATTGAATCAGCTATTAAATCAAAATCCTACAAAGCGGAGTCCCAAAATTGTGAACTCTATGGCGGTTCATTTGTAATATTGGGAACCATATACAGGGATAAAAATAGTAAAGTTCGAAAATACGTTCTTGAAGGAGGCTCTGGTGATTCTGCCGGAGAAGCCTGGTATTACTATGATGAGCATGGAGTACCACGCTTTTCTTTTCTTCAAAGGCGGGCTGCAAACGGAACGGAATTGGAAAAAAGGATATATTTTGATGAAAAAGGCCGGCACATTTATACAGATACTAAACTTAAGGGGCCAGGTTGGCCGGGTGGTTTTTCTGACAGCATGCCGGAACCATTAGAGGATTTTGCTAATTTGTGTAAGGGGTAATTATTTTTTTAACATATAGAGTTTAAATGAAAAAGCCCGTTTTAAAAATAGTGACACACGTTATTGCAGTGGTTATTGGTATTTCTATTGGCTTCTTTGGAGATGTATTAAATATGAGTGGAATATTTTATGAAAGTACTAACTTCAAATTTCCTGAGCAGGTAATAAGAGAAGTTTCCAGTCCTGATAAGAAGTTCACAGCAAGAATCTTATACGATAAAGATTCTAATAATTATTATCTTTCCATAGAAGGTCAGAAAAAAAGCAGTTTTATACTTACAAATGAATTAGTTCCCGGTGCAGGTTACCATGATCCCTTAATCAGGCTTTCGTGGACTGGTCCAAAGATTGTAGAAATAATTGTTGACCATGATTTTGGTGAAGGCAAGTTAGTTTATGAATTTGATGTTGATGATGTGCAGCTGAGGAGGAAGGAGCATTAATGCAAAACTTATTACTTGATAGCTGGAATTTTTTCCGAAATCACTATATGGCTATAGGAATGATTATTTTACCGCTTTTCATCCCTGTAGAAATATTGGATGCTTTTTACCGGTACTACTTTGTTAATGAAAATTCAGATTTATCGGTGCAACTGGCGCCGACGCTTTGGGGCTTTCTGGTCTATCCTGTTTATACAGGTGGTACCATATTTTACATAGCATCAGCTGTTGACGGTAAAATAATAGATGTCCAAACGGCTTGGAGATTGGGTGCTAAATTCTGGATGCCATTTGTCTTATTGAGTGTTCTCGTTGGACTTGTCACTATGGCGGGATTCCTGCTCCTTATTATCCCTGGGATCATACTTGTTGCACGTTACTCATTTGCACCCTTTGAACTGCTTTTGAATAATAAGTCTCCATTAGATGCAATGAGGGATAGTATGGCTGGTACTAAAAAATATATGTGGACGATACTTGGCGGCTATTTGTTTCTCGCTATCATTATTGATAGTTCATATTATTTATTAGGGGCTTTTTTTAGAGAGCTGGCTATTCCAGGTAACATGCTTAACATACTCTATTCAGTGCTGGGAGTTATGTATACTATCTTTACTTTTCGTGTCTATCACCTGGCGAAAGAGCAAGGGGAGAAGGGGCTTGAGGTGAGTAGGGTGGAATAAAGAGCTTCATACATTTTACTGGTTTTATTCTACCTCTAAATCTCTCCTAACCTCCCTTTGCAAAAGGGAGGGACTTTAAACTCCTCCTTTATAAAAGGGGGATTTTAAACCCTTATTTCAAACTTTGTCCCCTTGGTACCCACAGGGCATAAACTCTTTTGCGCGAGAAAAATATTGGATTCCATCATGCCCAACCACCCACTCAGTATATTCTCATGGCCCAGAGCCATCCTCCACATCGACGCCGATGCCTTTTTTGCCTCCTGCGAGCAGGCTGTTAATCCATCGCTCAAGGGGAAGCCCGTTGCGACAGGGAGGGAGCGGGGGATTGTGGCGGCGGCGAGCTATGAGGCGAAGGCGAGGGGGATTAAAAGGGCCATCGGGCTTTTTGAGGCGAAGAAAATCTGTCCTGATCTTGTATGCCTCCCTTCCGATTACGAAACTTACAGCCTCTTTTCAGTGAGGATATTCGATATTATCAGGCGCTTTTCACCGGACGTGGAGGAATACTCCATTGACGAGGCCTTTGTCGATATTACGGGGCTCAGGAGGACCTTCCACACTTCCTACGGGGAGATTGCCCGCCAGATACAGGAGACCGTAGCGAAGGAGCTTGATATTACCGTTTCCGTGGGGGTGAGCATATCGAAGGTGCTTGCCAAGGTGGCTTCCAAATGGGAAAAGCCCAATGGGCTTACGGTGATTCCCGGCAGGGATATTCACCGCTATCTCTCCAAACTTCCCGTGAGAGCTGTCTGGGGGATCGGCTCCAATACGGCGGCCCTTCTTAACAAGCTGGGCGTAAGGACGGCCCTCGACTATGCCACAAAGGACGAGGCCTTTATAAAAAGACACCTCTCCAAACCTTACTGCGAGGTGTGGCAGGAGCTAAGAGGTCACAGCGTCTACCCCGTTGTGACTGAATCGAAAAGCAGCTACCAGTCTGTCGGCAAGAGCAAAACTTTTACACCACCGTCGGATGATCCCCCCTTTGTCTTTGCCCAGCTTTCGAAAAACCTGGAAAAGGCCTGCATAAAGGCGAGAAGGCACAATCTGATTGCCTCTAAACTCACCCTCTTTCTGAAAGGTCAGGATTTTACTCACGACGGTATGGAAATAAAGCTTTCCAGGGGGACGGCTTATCCTGCCGATATGCTGGGGCCGCTCAAGGAAGGTTTTGACCGTACCTTCAGACCGGGCAGGTTGTATCGTTCGACGGGGGTCATTCTCGGTGGCCTTAAAGCTGCGGGAACCCTCCAGTTCAGCCTTTTTGAGGACAGCGTCAGGATAGACAAAATGTGCAGGATATACGATGTTGTCGATGCTTTATCAAAACGCTTCGGTAAGCATACCCTCATGCACGGCAGCAGTATGGCGGCGAAGGTGCAGGCCCGGCACGAAGGGGAGCGGGGGGACGTGCCGTCGAGGAAGTCTGTCCAGTTCAAGGGGGAGAATAAGAGGCAGCGGCTGGGCATGCCCTTTTTGGATGTCAAGGTGTGAGGGTTAAATAACAATTGGTTCTGTCAAGATGTTTAAACCTGGAAACCATAATCCAACCCGGTAGTGTCCGGTTAGGATTTTGCAGAAATTTAAAACCCCCCTCCCTTTCAAGGGTCTCGATGCCCCTTGAGGGTAGAGGCTTGGGGTGGGGAAGGGTATCAAAAAAATAACCCATCCCCCTCCTGACCTCCCTTTACAAAAGGGAGGAACTTAATTTCCCCCTTTTGTAAAGGGGGATTAAGGGGGATTTAAAACAGGTTATTTTGCTTTTCCCTGTTCCAACCGGGAAGCCATATCTATTTGATATTCAAGTGAAAGTGTTATTTTGACGGAAGGGAGAGATCCTGAAAATCTTTCATTACATTCATCAGGTCATCATAATTTTGTTCTTAAAGATAAGGATTTCAAATGACATGGAAGCCTTGTTGGCGAGCCGTTGAATTTCGACGACTGTATCACCCAGTTCTTTTGCGCCGCCTTCCACATAGATGATGTTGACCACTTTTCCCATAATGACAACGGGAACAAGCAGCGTTGCTGTAGGGGTTCCTCCTCCCAGGGCGTTAATCATTTGCAGGTTAACACCCGTTTTGGTAATCGGTCCCAGATAGAAACTCTTTCCTTCGGAAACGGTTTTAAGAACGGAAGGTTCTTGAGCTGAAAGTTGAAGGGCTTCAAAGTTGGGGATCAGGTCTTTGCTTTTGGCTGCCCGCCAGCCGATGATATTATTCCCTCTTACCATGAAAAGGGCGGCCCTGTAAAATTCTGCAGAGAGATATTTAATAAGCACATCGGCAATGACTTCACGGTCAGCCGGTTCGGCGAGCGCTCTTGAAAGGTCATCGATGGAATATCTTTCTATGAGTTCCTTTCTTGCTTCTTCCTGGATGAGTTCAGCTTCTTCAAGCTCATCTTCAAGGTCAACGATTTCTTCGGGTTTTTCTTTTATTTCAGGCGCTGCTTCCCGCTTTTTTGGCTCAGCCTCTTTAACTTTCGGTTTTTCTTCTTCCTTCTCTTTTTTTACCTCCCTTTCGGCCTCTCTTTCTATGTCCCTTTTAAGGGGAGGTTCTTCTTCCTGAACCACCTTTTCAGGATTGCGGATAATTTCCAGTTCTTTTTCTATTTCCCGTTCAATGACGGAAATATAGCGCAAGTCTCTCTTGATTCCGTAATATTTCTCCAGCGCCCTTACTATGTCCACTTCCGGTGTGACAATGGGTTTAATAGAAAAATTGGTCATAAAAGAAATTTCATCGATGGCGCTAAAGTCGGTGGGGTCCGACATGGCAAGGGTAAGCCTGTTTTTTTCAAGTTCAATGGGCACAACCCTGTATTTCTCGACCAGGTTCCTGGGGAGTAAATGTATTGTATCATCAGGGATATTGGCAAGGCTGGAAAAGTTGGCGTAGGGGATGCCGAGCTTTTTGCTGAGAAAAGAGGCGATGGTGCTTTCATCGAGATAGCCAAGCTCAATGAGATTTGTGCCGATCTTTCCGCCGTAAATGACCTGGTACTTGAGGGCCTCTTCAAGTTGTTCATTGGTCAATATCCCGGCCTGAACAAGCATATCTCCAATCTTTACGGCCATTTAAGCCTCCTGTTCTTTAAGCCGGCTATATTGTTTATGAAGACACTTTTCCTGCTCTTTAAAGCAGTCTGATATGATAGAGTTGTTTTTTCATGGTTAATACATTACTATTCCCATGATCAATATAGAATTTATCTTACTCTCTATATATGTTTATATTTAGCATATTGACAGCTTTATTTCAATCATTATAAAGGGTTACAGGCCCTGCCATTTAAACTGACAAATGTCTGACAACAGGAAAATTATAAAAGGGGCCTCTCTCGTAGGCGCTTTTACTGCGCTAAGCAGGATATTCGGACTCCTTCGTGATATGGTGATTGCCCGGTATTTTGGGGCAAGCCCTGCCACAGACGCCTTTTTTGTGGCCTTTAGAATTCCGAACACGCTTAGAAGGCTCTTTGCCGAAGGGGCTCTAACCATTTCATTTATTCCCGTTTTCAAGGAGGCCCTTGTTAAGGAAGGGAAGAGTGAGGCAAAAAAGATCAGTCATGTAACCTTTACTTTTCTAAGCCTCACCGTTGTTACGGTTGTCCTTATTTCCATTATCTTTGCTCCCTTTATTGTAAAGCTCATTGCGCCCGGCTTTAAGGATGAAAAGACGCTGGAACTAACGGTCTTTCTCACCCGGTTGATCTTTCCCTATCTCTTTTTCATTTGCCTTGTTGCACTGGCAATGGCTGTGCTCAATTCACTTGGAAAATTTGCCGCTCCCGCTGCCGCGCCTGTTCTTCTTAATATTGCTCTTATCCTGTCGGCTGTCATGGCAGGCCCTTTTTTTGAGGAGCCCGTTACAGCGCTTGCAATAGGTGTTTTAATGGGTGGATTAGCACAGGTTTTACTACAGATACCCTTCATAAAAAAAGAGGGATATTTCCCTGAAATTGACTTTAACTTTTCCCACCCTTCACTAAAGAGGATACTTCTTCTCATTGTGCCGGCCCTTTTCGGTGTTGCCGTTTACCAGCTCAATGTTTTTATTACAACGACTGTTCTTGCCTCCTATCTCCCTGAAGGAAGTATTTCCTACCTCTATTACGCCGACCGCTTTTTTCAACTCCCTCTCGGCATCTTCGTTATTTCTATGGCAACAGCCATTCTTCCAACCCTGTCTGAACAGGCAGCTTCGGAAAGGCTGGATGATATGAGGAAATCGATCACCTTTTCTTTTAAAGTCATTACATTCATTACGCTGCCGGCGGCGGCAGGGCTTTATGCTGTGAGCATTCCCGTTTTCAGTCTCTTTTTTCAGGGAGGAAAATTTGATTATGAGACGACTCTAAAGACAGCAGATGCCCTCAGGTATTACGCGCTTGGAATATGGGCTGTGGGGGGCATCAAGGTCGTGGCGCCCGCTTTTTATGCCATGAAGGACATGAAGACACCTGTGTGGGCGGCCTTTATCAGCCTCATTGCCAACATCTTTTTTTCAATCATATTGATGGGGCCCCTTCTTCATGGAGGGCTTGCGCTTGCCACGACACTTTCTTCAATGATAAACCTTATTATACTTATTGCCATCATAGGACGAAGGCTGGGCAAGGTTATCGATTTATCGGTCATCAGTTCATTCGTAAAGTCAGCCCTTGCGTCTCTTTTTACCTGGTATGCGGCTGCTTGTATCTGCCGTTTCGGAAACTGGGAAGTTGATGGTATCAATCTGGAGAAAGCATTTGTTCTCGGCGCTGCAATCGGCGCAGGCATGATTACCTACACGCTTTTTTCATATATTTTCAGAAGTGAAGAAGTGGGATACCTTTTAAAAACGCTTAAGGAAAGAAGAGGTAGAAAAAGTGGCACACCTTCACTTTGATACGGCTGCAGGAAGAGGCTTGCTTGAATATGGCGGAGAAGGTATTCTTTCTGTTCAATTGCCGTCAAAAAATGCTTTTGTTCCCGGCAATGGTTCTTCTGCCAAATGTGGAGGATGGAAAAATGCTGAAAAGGCCCTTCAACTTCTGCTTTCATACTATGACGGAAAGGCAGCTGATTTCAGCCCCTTAATATTGGACCTTGGCGGCCGTTCCAACTTTTTTTTAAAGGTATGCAATCTGGTCAGAAATATTCCCTATGGAGAAGTCCTCACCTATGGCGAGGTGGCAAAGCTGGCGGAAAGCCCCCATGCGTCACGGGCCGTTGGAAGGGTCATGGCTGCAAATCCCATTCCTGTCATTATTCCCTGTCACCGGGTTGTTGCTTCCAATGGCCTGCTGACAGGCTATTCGGCAGAAGGCGGGCTTGAAACAAAGGCAGACTTGCTCAGGATGGAAGGTGTTCCTTTTAGGAAAAAGGGGATGGTGGACGTAGAAAAAAAGGGTTTATAGAAAAAAACCTTTTCAAATAGCTGTAAAAAATAGATAATACTCCCCGTTTTTATTCTCCCAAGTCAAATTTTCCGGAGGTTTATTTATGTCTGATAAAAGGGGACAGTGGAAGAGCGAGTTCGGTTTTGTTCTGGCTGCTGTCGGTTCTGCAATTGGTCTCGGCAATATCTGGCGTTTTAGCTATATGGCTTATGATAATGGCGGCGGGGCATTTCTTATCCCCTATATTGTGGCCCTGCTCACGGCAGGGATACCGCTCCTGCTCCTTGAATTCGGTGTGGGCCACGAAAGAATAGGAAGCGCACCTTTAGCCTATGCCAAGATCAACCGCAAGTGGGAGTGGCTCGGCTGGTGGGCCGTTACCTTCGTCATGTTCGGTATCGTCCTTTACTATACCGTCGTGATTGCATGGTGCCTTAACTTTTTCATTTATTCATTTGATCTTTATTGGGGTGATGATCCAAACGACTTTTTCTTTAAGGAATTTCTGAAGGTTTCCGATTCTCCGTCCAATTTCGGAGAAATCCGGACCCCTATCTTTTTTGCGCTTGCCGTTATATGGTTTCTTAACTGGGCCATTGTTTACCGCGGTGTAGAAAAGGGGATTGAAACGGCAAACAAGATTTTTATGCCCCTCCTTTTTGTGCTCACCGCCGTCCTTGTTTTATGGGCCATTAACCTGGAAGGCGCTTCAATAGGTATCAAGGCTTACCTTAAACCCGATTTTTCAAAGCTTGCCAATCCGAAAGTGTGGATAGATGCCTATAGCCAGATATTTTTTACCTTGAGTTTAGGTTTCGGTATCATGATTGCCTATGCCAGCTATCTCCCGGCAAAATCAAATATCACCAAGAGCGCTTTTATGACGGCTGCCATCAACAGTGGATTTTCTCTCTTTGCCGGTTTTGCCACCTTTTCTCTTCTTGGCTATATGGCTTTTAAGCAGGGAAAGGAAATATCCGATGTGGTATCGCAAAGTATAGGTCTTGCCTTTGTGGCTTATCCCAAGGCCATGACTTTGCTGCCGGGAGGAAACATATTCGGAGCTATATTCTTTTTCAGTCTCGTTGTGGCCGGCCTCTCTTCTTCTATTTCTATTATCGAAGCCTTTGTTGCTGCCATATCGGATAAATTTGGTATTACGCGCGGCAAGCTGATAACTTTCGTTTCCATAGGAGGTTTCGTGGGATCCGTCGTTTTTACAACCCAGGCCGGACTTTTATGGCTCGATATTGTAGATCACTTTATTACCCATTACGGTCTGGTTATTGTTGGTATTCTTGAATGTTTCCTTGTGGGCTGGTTCTTTAACCTGGAAATGGTAAGAAGACACATAAATAAGGTTTCTTCTATTCAGCTTGGTACATGGTGGTCTTTTCTTATTAAATTCTTTGTGCCCGCCATTCTTCTTATCATACTGGTAGGAGACCTTTATAATGAAATTAAAAAGCCCTACGGAGGCTATACATGGACTTCTCTTATTCTTATCGGACGCGACTGGATACTGGCGACGCTTATTGCCGCTTTTTTTATTGCCTCCAGACCCTGGAGAACAAAAAGGCACATGGAGGAAGGAAGAGGTGGAACGTCGGAATAGGTTAATATGAGGGATGAAGAGATGCGTTTATTTCACCCCTCTTCACTTCTTTTCTGCATCACTTTTCTGATGGCACTGCCAAGAGAATGGCCCGTAAGCGGTTTATCGACATAGTCATCGATATGGAAGCTATTTATGTTCTCCTTGTCTATTGTTTTATTGAATCCACTGATAATAATTACCGGGATATCAGGTCTTATGCTCCTTAAACTGCCGGCCAGCTGGACACCTGTCATATCAGGCATGGTATAATCAGTGATGACAAGATCGAAATATTCCTTTTTACGGCGAAAGAAACGGGCTGCTTTCAAAGCGCTATTCATTGTTGTTATCTCATAACCTAGACCTTCCAGAACAGACTTTCCGGCAAAGGTAATTGCAGGCTCATCATCTACAAATAAGATTCTTTCATTTCCTCTGATATTTTTTTTGTGCGGTTTTAAATCTTCTAAAACTTCATTCTTTTCAGCCAGGGGCAAATAGATATGAAAAGTACTCCCTTTTCCTGCTTCGCTTTCTACAGATATTTCTCCGCCATGGCTCAGTACGATGCCATGGACAACAGAGAGGCCGAGGCCCGTTCCCTTATCAGCGCCTTTTGTTGTAAAAAAAGGATCGAATATACGTTCTTTTGTCACTTCATCCATTCCATGTCCCGTGTCATTGATGCTCAGCCTTATATATTTTCCGTGAGGCAGTTTAAGCTCTTTCAGTATTTCCTCTGTAACTTCAAAGGAAATAAGCTCTATTTTAATGACTCCGCCACTCTCCGGCATTGCATGGTAGGCGTTGGTGCAAAGGTTCATTATCAACTGATACATTTGTGTCGGATCGGCCATTACCGTGTTGCACTTAAGATGAATATCCTGTTTTATTTTGATCGTTGTGGGCAGGGTAGACCGAAGCAGTTTGAGAGCTTCATTTACAAGGGAATCAATTTCCAGAATGATTCGTTCCTGTTTGCCATGACGGCTGAACAGTAGAATTCGCTGGATAAGTTCCCTGGCCCGGTTAGATGCGTCAATTATCATCTCCGTTGCCTGATGAGTATGGCTGCCCTCATTAACGTCCTCCAGAATACATTCGGCAGACATTAGTATGGGGGAAAGTATGTTGTTAAAGTCATGGGCAATGCCACCGGCCAGGGTGCCGATAGTTTCCATCTTCTGTGCCTGCAGGAGTTGGGCTTCCAGGTTTTTTTTCTCCTCCTCGGCCAGTTTGTAGGCAGTAAGGTCTTTCCATGTAACATACAGAACTTGTCTGTTATTGAACTGTGTTGTGGTGAGTGTCACTTCAACGGGAAACTCCTCCCCATCGATGCGTCTGTGAGTCCACTCGAAGCGGTGAAAGTTTTTTTCCCAGGCCAGAGCAATCATTTCCTTTGCCTTCTCATAAGACAAACGCCCGTCCGGTTGCCGTTCAGGCGATAGCGCCCAGGGTTGAGCGGAGAGGACTGATTTCTTATTATCGGCGCGGAGCATTCGAATGGTTGCATCGTTGCAATCGATGAACCTATCTTCATCGAGTATCAAAATGGCATCTTCAGAGGCATTGAAAATTCGCATAAACATTTGTTCCCGGGCAAGCTCTTTTTCCTTGGCATCCTTCTGTTCCAGGATCTTCCTTTGCAGCTCTTCATTGGTTTTCGTAAGTTCTGCCGTTCGTTCCCCTACCCGCAGTTCCAGCTCGTCATGCGCCTTTTGAAGCGCCTTTTCAGCCTCTACACGCTTGCTGATATCCATGCATGCCGTAACGATGGCAATTGTTTTGTCATTGGCATCTTTAATTGCGTCTGATACGAGATGCACCGGGAAAATAGAGCCTTCCTTTGTTATATTGACACTCTCCCTGCTCCAGTTTTTTATGTTCTCAATTTCCTCTTCCGTCATGGTGACTTGAAGTTCCGGCGGCGCTAATTTTGATGATTCCATGCCCGGAAGCTCCGTCCTTTCATATCCATGCATGAGGGCTTCAGAGGGATTTGTATAAATGATTTTTTTGGAACGATCGGTAATTGTAATGCCTACATGGGTTGTTTCGACGGCTTTTGCGAAGAGTTTCAGTTTTTCTTCCGCTTTTATCCGGTTGATGCGTTCCTGATGGTTTCTAACGGTCTTATAGATTTGCCGGGCTAAAATCTTTTTATGAATTTCACCGCCTTTAATAATATAGTCATCTACGCCGATCTTGAGGGCCTCTACGGCAACTTCTTCCGACCCGGTCCCTGTCAGAAAAACGATGGGCAGGTCTATTTCACTATCCATAATTGCCTGGGAGAGTTGAAGTCCCGTCATTCCCGGCAAGGTATTATCGATAACAGCAACGTCAAATTTGGGGTCCTCCCGGCGAAGCAGTTCCAACGCTTTTTCTGCATCAATGCATTCGGTTATATTGCAGGGAAGTTTCGACTTTTCAAAGGTTTTCCTGAATATTTCCCTGTCGAACTTCAGGTCTTCCACGAGGAGAATGTTAAGAGGTTTATCTTCTTTGTGCATTAATCTTCCTTTTTGTTTCTGGACTAATGCTTCTTATCCGGAATCGGTGACAGGTAACTCTGAACATATGGATTTTTTCTAAGGCCTGAAATTTTTATTATATTTTTATTTTAGCAGAAATAATTAAGAAGATCTAATCGTAAAGAAGTGTATCGTTGGTAACAATAAAAAAGAGTGCACCTTGAAGGTTTTGTCCTGATTTGCTATATTAGGGCAGCAAATCCGAGAAGAAGTGAGATATTGTAAATGCTGATTGAAAAAAGTTCGAATATTCCCGGTCCTGCAGTCACCCGTCGCAGATTAATTAAAGCGGGCGCCCTTTCTGCCGCTTCCCTTGTTTTCCCCGGGCAGGCCCTGGCATTGGGAAAGGTCTTGCCTTCATATGAAAAAAAGCTCTCCTTCTATAATATGCATACAGGAGAAAGGCTGAGCGCGGTCTATTATTCCATGGGCAGATACTTGACAGAGCCTCTCAATGACATTAATCACATCATGCGTGATCATCGTTCGGGAGATGTAAAGGCTATTGACACTAAATTGCTTGATTTACTCTACCGACTATCGGTAAAAATCGAGGCTAAAGAACCTTTTCACATCATATCGGGCTATCGGTCTTCGGAGAGTAACGCTTATCTTAGAAGCCGTTCTTCAGGGGTTGCCAAAAAGAGCCTGCATCTTCTGGGTAAGGCCGTCGATGTGAGGCTGCCCGGCCGTGATCTCTACCTTATGAGGGATGCTGCCATGAGTTTAAAGGGCGGTGGTGTAGGATATTATCCGGGGCCGGACTTTATTCATCTCGATACAGGCCCTTTTCGCTACTGGAAGGGTTAATCAGGGTGTTTCTTTAGACATTTCGTAAGTTATCGATTTGACTTTGTCCGCTTCAAAGGTAATGGTCATTCTCTGGAACTTCTCTTTTGACGGGCCTCCCCTGAGGGGAACTTTTGCTTCTATATAGAGGTAAGACCAGATGTCCTGATGGGAATCATTTTTGCCTGCAAGCTGAGGTTCTCCAAAGAGGTTTTTAATATCTTCCTTGCCTGTTTCCCCTTTCTTTATGGCTTCGATATGGGACATGGTGAAGGGCTTTCCGCTCTTGAAGTGGATGGGGCCGCATGAAATGGTGTATATGAGGGGAATAAGCAGGATGATAAGTTTTTTAAGCATAGCGAGACCTCTCTTAGTGATGTGATTAATTTTAGCATGTAAAAAATGTCTGTCAATAAGTGTATCGTCTATTTAGAGTATAAAGGATTCCCCGATGAATAAAGTTAAAATCTTTTTTCCTGTATTATTTTTTGTGCTTGCCTCTGTAAATCCTCTGTCTGCGTCCGGTGAAGAGAGAAAAAAGATAAAAGTGCTTACCTCTTTTCTGCCTGTTTATATTTTTACGCTCAATGTTGTCGGAGAGAGTGACCGCATCGATGTTGCTTGTCTCATAGCCGGTGAGGCAGGGCCCCATGATTACCAGATGCGGCCAAGTGATATGAGAAAGGTGGAAGATGCCGACTTTATTATCATTAACGGCCTGGGGATCGAGGAATTTCTGGGTGATCTTATCGCCGGGAGGAAGACGAAAGGGACCCTTCTTGAAAGTGCGTCAGGATTGCCCCTTCTTGAAACGGGGGCTCATAAGGAAGAAGAGGGCCATGATGACCACCCTCATCATGGGGAGCATAACCCCCATACCTGGGTAAGTCCAAAATTGGCTGCCATGCAGGTAATGAATATTGCAAAATTCCTTTCAGCCATTGATCCTGCGGGGGCTGCCATTTATATGAAAAATGGTGAAAAATATGCCGACAGCCTCAATCGCTTAAATGAGGAGATAAAAACAATGGTTGCTGCTCTCCCTGACAAGAGAATCGTTACTGTTCATAATGCCTTTGATTATCTGGCAAGGGATACGGGGCTTCATGTGGTTTCCGTCATTTATCACAGGCCCGGTGAAGGGCCCTCTGCATCGGAAATGGGGCGGCTGACCGCCATGATGAGGAAGGAGAAGGTGAAAGCGCTTTTTACAGAACCCCTCTTTTCAGAAAAGAGGGTCAGGGTTATTGCAAAAGAATCAGGCGCCAGGGTAGGGGCGCTTGATCCTGTTGCAACGGGGGACCCTTCAAAAGAACTTTATCACAGGTTAATGAGGAAAAATATGACGGTCCTAAAGGAAATGCTTTCACCGCAGCCAAAATAGTCCTTTCCATGGAATAGCGATAAAGGCCTTTACAGGAAATTAATTCTTTTTACTTTTCCAAATAAAATCACTTCAACAGTTGGGTTGACTTGCAGCGACCGTTCACATTATAATCGACGCTTTGAAAACAAATTTCAATTTCAAAAGTGTGGTAGTTATGAATGATCGAAAGATGAAGGTTTTTGAGAAATTTATTGCCGAGAAAGGTCTTAAGTCAACACGCCAGCGTGATGACATTATAAACACTTTCCTTAAAAGTGACGGTCATTTGAGCGTGGAAGACCTTCACCATATGGTTCAGAAAATTAATCCCAAAATCGGTTATGCCACCGTATACAGAACGCTTAAACTGCTCAGTGAAAGCGGTCTTGCCGCCGAGCGTCACTTCGATGACGGCCAGACACGGTACGAGCATGTCGATCCCGAAGAACATCACGATCACCTCATCTGCATGAGCTGCGGCAGGATTATCGAATTTGAAGACCAGCGAATAGAAGACTTACAGGACGAAGTGGCAAAAAAGCTCTCATTCCGCGTTGTTACTCATAAACTTGAACTCTACGGGTATTGCAGTGCCTGTAACAAAGGGACGAAAAAAGAGAGCTGATGCATAATCACGGACCCGAAAATGACTCCTCCCACGAGGGAATGGAGAAAATTCTTCTTGTTGGAAATGCCAACGTAGGAAAAAGTGTTATCTTTGGATATTTTACGGGCCGCTATGTGACCGTATCCAACTATCCCGGAACGACGGTAGAAGTTTCCAGGGGTAAGGCGACGCTGAACAGGAAGAGTTATTCCGTTATCGATACGCCCGGTGTCAATTCTCTTCTTCCCATGTCGGAAGATGAAGAGGTAACAAGAAACATCCTCCTTGATGAAAGCCATGACCGTGTTCTCCAGGTGGCAGATGCTAAAAACCTGAAAAGATCACTCCTCATCTCTCTTCAGCTTGCAGAAATGGGCCTTCCCTTTGTCCTCGATCTCAACCTCTTCGACGAAGCCGAATCGCGTGGTATTACGATTGATATAGAGAAACTTTCAGGGCGTCTCGGTGTTGATGTCGTCGCTACGGTGGCCACAAGAAAAAAAGGAATGGATAAACTGGTTAAAGCCCTGGAATCGCCAAAAAAATCCTCCTTTAAAATGTCCTACGATGAAGGTATCGAAAAGGCAGTAAAAGAGGTAGAAAAATATCTTCCCCCGGCAAATATTTCAGGCCGCTCCATTGCCCTCATGATTCTGGCGGGAGATGAGACGCTTAAGTACTGGCTTCACGAGAACCTTGACAGTGATGCGCTTGAAAAAATTGAAGATATTTGCCGGTCTGTTCGCGCTATTTATAAAGAAAAGACAGGATATATCATTAACCGCCTCAGGATGAGAGTCGTTGACGGTATTATAGAAGAGGTCTTTACCCTTTCCATGACGGAAAGAAGCGGTTTCAGGAACACCCTTGGCAATCTCATGATGCATTACATCTGGGGAATTCCCATCCTTGTCGGTGTTCTTTATGCCATGTATCTTTTTGTGGGAGATTTCGGCGCCGGTACCTGTGTCGATTTCCTCGAATCGGAAGTTTTCGGCAACTATATCAATCCCTGGTCGACGAAGATCATCGAGACATTGATTCCTTTTAAAATTGTTCAGGATTTTCTCGTCGGTGACTATGGACTTATCACCATGGCCCTTTCTTATGCCATCGCCATCGTCTTTCCCATTGTGGGCACTTTCTTTCTTGCTTTCAGCGCTCTTGAGGATTCAGGCTACCTCCCCAGGCTTTCCGTCATGGTAAACAAGATCTTCAGGCTTATGGGCCTTAACGGCAAGGCCGTCCTTCCCATGGTTCTCGGCCTTGGCTGTGATACGATGGCAACACTGACGACAAGGATACTGGACGGCAGGAAAGACAGGATTATCGTAACGCTTCTTCTTGCTCTCGGCATACCCTGTTCGGCACAACTCGGTGTTATCCTCGGTATGCTGGGGGGCGTCTCCTTCAATGCCCTCATTGTCTGGCTCGGTATTGTGGTGGCTGTGCTTTTTCTTGTCGGTTATCTGGCAGCCCGTGTTATTCCCGGGGAAGCAACGGATTTTATTTATGAACTGCCGCCCATCAGGGTTCCCCAGCTTAAAAATATCCTCATTAAAACCGTTGCAAGGATAGACTGGTATCTGAAAGAAGCTGTCCCGCTTTTCATCCTGGGAACGCTGATACTCTTTGTTATGGACCGGCTTAACCTGCTCAAGGTCGTTGAACGGCTGGCGGCGCCGCTCATCGAGACCTTTCTGGGGCTTCCTCCCAAGGCGGCAGAGGCTTTCCTTATCGGCTTTTTAAGGAGAGATTATGGCGCCGCAGGGCTCTATGCGCTGCAAAAAGACGGACTCCTCGATCCTGTCCAGACGGTGGTAAGCCTTGTAACGATGACACTTTTTATTCCATGCATTGCCAATCTTTTTATGATTGTAAAAGAGAGAGGTTTTAAAACGGCATTCTGGATGACGGCTTTTATACTTCCCTTTGCACTTTTGGTGGGAGGTTTTGTAAACTTTACTTTAAGGACTCTTGAAGTGGCCTTTTAGTCTGCTATTTTTTTAGGAAGTTTTGAGGAACTAACAGGAAGGAGACATCTATGCATAAAGATGTGGAAGAAATTCTCGAACTGATCTGGACCTTCAAGGAGAAGGGGAAACCGGCAAAGCGGGAAGAGATCATTAAGGCATCGAAAGTGGAAAATACGGCGCTCTTTCTCGAAGAGATGCTTAAAGATAAATACATTGAAGAGTCGCATGGTCTGATTACACTCACACCTTCCGGTGATGAAACGGGAGAAAGCGTCGTAAGACGGCTGAGGCTGGCCGAGTGGCTCCTGTCGAATGTTCTTGAACTTGAAAGAGAAGAGTGGGAAAATACGGCCTGTGAATTTGAACATATTCTGACGCCTGAAGTGACGGACAGCATCTGTACTTTCCTGGGACATCCGCCTACCTGCCCTCATGGTGAACCTATCCCAAAGGGAGATTGCTGCAAGGCCTTCAGCAAGGAGGTTAAACCCCTTGTTCTCAATGTGACGGAACTTGCTCCCTCAGAGAGAGGCAGGGTCGTTTTTATTGCGCCAAGGCACCATGACCGCTTAAACAGGTTGAGTTCACTCGGTCTCGTTCCCGGCGCCGTGGTCAAGCTTCACCAGAAGCAGCCCACTTACGTTCTTGATATAGGCGAGACGAGTATTGCTATTGATCATGAAATTGCAAAAGAGGTTTTTGTTAAAAAAGTAGAAATATAAAAGCTGAAATTTAAAGAACCTGTCATGAAACTATCAACAAAAATAACATACGGCGTAAGGGCGCTCTTTGATATTGCCTATCATTCATGCGGCATTCCGGCCAAGGTAAACGATATTGCAAGGCGCCAGGGCATGTCGCCCCGTTATATCGAGCAGATTTTTATTAAGTTCAAAAAGGCCGGTTTTATCAAAACGGTACGTGGACCCAAGGGGGGATATATGCTTGGCAGGGAGCCTGAAAAGATAACGCTTGGTGACATTATCAGGTCCATAGAAGGTGATATTGAACTGGTGAGTTGCAAGCCTTCAGAAGGGGAAGGTGAATGCGTATTCAGTAAAGAGTGCGTAACCGCTCCCATCTGGAGCGAACTGAACAGCAAGGTTGCTTCTTTTTTTGATTCCATTACTATCAGGGACCTTTGTAACCGGGGCAAGGACCTCGGCATCGATAGAGACATGGAAGGAAAATTCATTTACCACATATAAGCCATTTCTGAAAATAAAGGAGAAACAATTTAATGACAGATATTCATTCCGGGATGGTCCTCATTCTCGATTTCGGTTCACAGTACACGCAGCTTATTGCCCGCAGGATCAGGGAAAGCCATGTCTATTGTGAAATTCACCCATTCAATATCGATTTTGGTAAAATTAAAGAGATGAATCCCAGGGGACTCATCCTCTCGGGGGGGCCTTCCTCTGTTCATGATGAAGATGCGCCTGTTGTCGATGGCCGCGTATTTGAAATGGGCATCCCTATTCTCGGTATCTGTTACGGTATGCAACTCATGACAAAGCTTATGGGCGGCCGGGTGGCAGGGGCTGTTAAAAGAGAATACGGCAGGGCAAGCCTCGTCGTTGATGATGCCACCGATCTTTTTGCCGGTCTTTCCGGCGCCCATACGGTATGGATGAGTCATGGCGACAGGATCGAGCAATTTCCAGAGGGTTTTGAGCCCATTGGGCATACCGATAATTCCCCTGTTGCAGCCATGAGGAACAGGGGGAAAAACTTTTATGCCATCCAGTTTCATCCTGAAGTTGTACACACGCCTTCAGGTGAAGAAATGCTGAGAAATTTTGTTTTTCATATCTGTAATTGCGAGGGGAACTGGACCATGGGGTCATTTATCGAGAGCCAGTGTGCCGAAATAAAGGCCAGGGTGGGAAATAAGGGTGTTATATGCGGTCTGTCGGGCGGTGTCGATTCGGCTGTCACGGCTGTGCTTATTCACAGGGCAATCAAGGACCGGCTTACCTGCATTTTCGTCGATAACGGGCTACTGAGAAAGGGAGAGCGTGAGAAGGTTGAAGAGGTGTTCAGGAAACACTTTCATATTAACCTTATTGTAATTGACGCATCAGAGCGTTTTCTAAAAAAGCTGGAAGGCGTGACGGACCCTGAAAAAAAACGCAAGATCATAGGAAACGAGTTTGTTCATGTTTTTGATGAAGAGGCGGGCAAACTCAAGGATATCAATTTTCTGGCCCAGGGCACGCTTTATCCTGATGTCATAGAGAGTGTCTCTTTTAAAGGCCCTTCAGCGACCATAAAAAGCCATCATAACGTAGGGGGGCTCCTTGAAAAAATGAAGCTCAAACTGGTTGAGCCCATGAGGGAGCTTTTTAAGGACGAAGTGAGGGAACTGGGCAGGGAACTGGGTATGCCTGAAGAAGTGATCAGCCGGCAGCCCTTTCCGGGGCCCGGCCTTGCCATCAGGATACTGGGCGCAGTAACAAAGGAGGGCCTTGAGATCCTGAGAGAGGCCGACCTTATTGTCCTGGAGGAGATAAAATCGGCAGGGCTTTACGATAAGATCTGGCAATCTTTTGCCGTTCTCCTGCCCATACGTTCTGTTGGCGTTATGGGAGATGAGCGGACTTATGAGCAGACCATTGCGCTGCGTGCCGTAAATTCTCTTGACGGAATGACGGCAGACTGGGTTCACCTTCCTTATGAACTTCTGGGGAGAATCTCCAACAGGATTATTAATGAAGTCAAGGGGGTCAACAGGGTCGTCTACGACATATCTTCCAAACCTCCCGGAACAATAGAATGGGAGTAAACTATTATGGATGCTTCTTTCAAAGATACTGACAGCGAAGAACTTCCTCTCGTTGTGGTAACCGAGGGGAATGCCGATGAAATGTGCCTTATTTCCAGAGTACTTGGTGAAAAGGATTACCGGGTTCTCGGTTACTCCGATTGTGACAAGGCCTATAATCTCATAAAGCGGGAATGTCCCGTTCTTGCCATTATCGATGTCAGTCTCTGTCACATTAGCGGCAGTGATCTCATAAAAAAGATAAGGTCCGGGGAAATTCAGGGTTCCATGCCTGTTATAGCCATTGTGGCTTCCAGTTCTGAAAAGGATTTTGCCGGAGGCGGGGCCGATGCATTTTTGAAGCGGCCCTTTAATGAAGAGATACTGAAACAAACCGTAGAATCCCTTTTAAAGGAAAAGTAAGCGTAAACATTCTCTGCCTGTTTTGTCGGAAGCGATGCTTCTTGGGATACTTTCCGTCCTTCAAGGGGGAGGAAAATTGAATGTGTCAAATGTATCAATAATAACTGCTGATAAAGCAATATCTGTCGCATATTTAGCAATATCTGCCGTGTAAGCAGGGGATGAATGTGATAAAATTATTGCCAATGCTGGGGGGTGGTGGGGTTTTTAAATTACTCCCCCACCTGGAAAGATGGGGAGTAATTTAATAAATGCCATTTTGAAGCATTGTCAAGCCCTGTCCGGTAATAAAGCCGGACAGGGCTTTTAAATTTTAAGGTATTAAAAAAGGAAAAAAGTGAGTTTTACTTTCCCCGGCTTGATAGTTCCCCCAACAACACCTTTTGATGCCGCCTCGAGGATAGATGAGAAGGCTTTAGCCGCTCACCTTGAATATTTGGCTGAAAATAATGTTTCATCCATACTGGCAAATGGAACAACGGCGGAATTTTTTTCACTGCTTCCCGCCGAAAGAAGAAACCTTCTTGTCCTTTCAAGAAAATACTTTCCCGGAACCATTTATTTTAACACAGCCTCCGACAGTTTGTTGCAGGCAAAAGAGGCAGCCCATTGGGCCCGGGAATCAGGGGCCGATGCGATTGTGGCTATGGCTCCCTATTATTATGCAAATGCGCCTGCAGCAGGAATCATTGGTTTTTTTAAGGAACTGGCCGCCTGGGCGAGACTTCCACTTATATTGTACAATTTCGCCAGGCACACCAATAATCCCCTCACCGCTCATATATTAAAGGCTGTGCCTCATGCCGCCATCAAGGATTCATCAGGTGATGAGTCCCTTATTTCAGCTACTCCCTGTTACCTTGCAGGGACAAGCCGCTCCATGCTTGAATGGGTCGGGCTGGGAGCAAAGGGATACGTGAGTGCCGGGGCAAACTACCTGCCTGACCTCTATGTAAAGCTGGAAAAAGCGATCAATAATGGAGATATGGATAGCGCCGGGGCCGTGCAAAATGAGATCAGAGTGAGGCACCTGAAAGATGAAGGTGAAAATGAAATCACCATAATCAAAAAGAAGCTTTCCACTATAATTCCCGGCTATCCTCTCAGGGTCAGACTGCCGCTCAAATAGGGTGGGTTCTTTCCTGTCAAAAAATATTCCCGCCTCCCAATCTGAAAGCGTCTCTCTTCTATGGCATTAATATTGCTTTGTTTTTATGTGCTTTAAGGGAGCGGCACTCCTGGAAAGGTGCTTTTTATGCGTTTTTTTACGCTAAATCTTTACAAATGACGGAAAATGTCTTTTTTTTGAATGTTTTTTTTAGTATCTTAACTTTGCCCATACAGGAAAAAATTTCATTGTATCGGGCATATAACCGTATTTAATTAGTTTTCATCCGGAAAGGGTGCTTTTTCGCAATCTCTGCGTCAATCTTCGGCTTTGCTTGTGTGATGTACAGTAGTACAACTCGGCGAAACCCTTGATTTCCTTGACCTTGCAAAAAATCCCTCCTTTCCGAATTGAAAACAAAGTTTCATTTATTATAGTTTCTGGATGGACACTAATTACTAAATTATTCTTATGTCTCAAAATAAAATACTTCTTTACTCTAAAAGGCAGGATGGGATAGAAGAGAACTTTGACAAGTCGCTTCTCAAGGACTTCCAGGTTCTGAGCACCCATGACATGCTCGACGTCATTCATATCCTGAAAAAGGATCATGTGGCCATGGTCCTTGTCATTGGAGATTTCACCGAGACAGAGCATGAGGCCTTTAAGTCCATGGTGGATCTCCTCAAGCCGGGCGTGAACGTCATGTTTGTCAAGCCGGAATCAGGCTCCGGCGATTGCGTCAGTCTCAATAAGGAAGACTTCTGCCGTTATTTAAAGGGCACTATTAAAAACAAAACCTCCCTCAGCGGTCAGCTCTCACTTTTCAAGGACTTTTTCATGAGCTTTTCCGACCGCATGCTGCAGATCTTCGGCGCAACAAACCGCTACTTTTTTAACAGAGACCATCTCGTGGCCCGCCTTTCAAAGAAAACAGCCCTCAAGCTCGGTCTGTCAGAGGAAAGGGCGGAAAATATCCAGATAGCGGCCCTTTTAAGAGATATGGGCATGCTCAGCATTCAGCAGCAGTTGCTGGAAGAAAAGCGGGCATTTTCACATAAAGAACTTACTTCCATTAAGAAGCATCCCCACAATACGGTACAAATCCTGAAGCAGATCAAATTCCCCTGGAACGTGGACTCCATCATATTGCAGCACCATGAAAACTACGACGGAAGCGGCTATCCCAGCGGACTTCACGGCAGGGATATCTGTATCGGTGCAAGAATCGTCCATCTTGCCGATTCTTACGTCGCCATGACGACGGAAAGGCCGCACCGGCCCGCCCATAGTCATGAAGAGGCCCGCCGGGAGATAGTCAAGCACATAGGGAGTGATTATGACCCCGAGATTGCCGAGAAATTTCTTACCGTTCTCGATAAGGAGATGAGAAAGGGAACAGATAAACAGCTGCTTTTGGTTTTTGAAGAGAGTCCCAATATTTCAAGGGCCATCAAGCTAGGCGTCGATATGGGTGATTTTGATGTTGTCCAGGCGGCAAGTGCCCTGGAAGTACTTGACAATGTAGAGCGTGAACTGCCCGGGCTCATGCTTGTTGATGTGCAGATGCTCAAAGGGGAAGTGCTGAAAAACTTCTTCAGCACCATGTATGAAATACCGCTTTTCGGCAATTGTCCCATTATTTTTGTCATGACCGATCCTGCTTTCCCTAAACATTTTAAAGGTGATCACATCCGTTATATGAGCATGCCTCTCGATATGGGTGAACTGATGCTTCGCACAAGGGAGCTTCTCGGCAATGGAAGAGAGAAGCAGGATAAAGAAGACAAAGCCGAACCCAAGGGATTGATTGGAAATATTGAAGACTTCCATTTAACGGAAATAGTGCAGATTCTTCAGATGGGCCTGAAAACGGCGAGAGTCGACATCAGGTATAATAATAAGCAGGGTGTAATATACATGCGCAACGGCAATATTGTTCACGTGTCGAATAATATGAAACAGGGTGAAGACGCTTTCTTTGAAATGATGAGCTGGCCTTCGGGCCGTTTTCGCATACAGCATAATATTGAAACCGATGAAACGAATATCACCTCGGAAACAACCTATCTCCTTCTCGAATCGGCCAGAGTGGCCGATGAAATGAAACGCCAACCCCAACCAGAGCCGGAAGAAACTCAGGAAGCTCAGCAAACCTCCCACTTGCGGATAGTCAAAAGCTGAAAAGTTTTAAAAGTGGCTATCAGGCTTTATCTTCGTTGACATAATGAGATTAGACACAGATTTACACTGACTCAGGGACTTTACCACTGAAGCACGGAAATACAGAGGCACGGAAAAAAAGAAAGTATTAAATTCAGTGTCAGAAGAAAAAAGAGTTTTAAGGGTTTTAAAAATCCATTTGATCCTGTAAATCCTGTCAAAGAAAAAAAGAATTAAAAGATTTGTTTTTAGGCGGGATTAACGGGATTGACGGGATAAAGAGCGAAAGAATAATGAGATACAGATTAACACCAAGCCAAAGGATTTAACCACTGAAGCACGAAAAAAATAGTTTACGTGTATCCACTCAGCTGCATTGATCCCCCACTTTAGTAAAGGGGGGTGAGGGGGGATTTGCAAATCATTGAATTAGTATCCATCCAGAAACTATAATAAATCAAACTTTGTTTTCAATTTGGAAAGGAGGGCTTTTTTGCAAGGTCAAGGAAATCAAGGGTTTGCGCGGAGGTGTACTACTGTACATGGCACAAGCAAAACCGAAGATTGACGCAGAGATTGCGAAAAAGCGCCCTTGACCGATGAAAACGAATTAGAAAGTCCCCCCGGTCCCCTTGACAAGAGGGTGTTTTTATTTCAGGTAAATATTTTTAGGAAACATTCTCTCTTCGTGACCCTTCGTGTCCTTAGTGGATAAATCATCTTAAAAAGTGGATAAATCA
>Ga0224514_10000109_pt1 | contig 28813 bp, 25 predicted proteins | sample SF_May12_sed_USG_3_FD_169107 | JGI IMG/M metagenome (GOLD analysis project Ga0224514, IMG submission 169107) | Sediment microbial communities from San Francisco Bay, California, United States - SF_May12_sed_USGS_24 | ecosystem: Environmental > Aquatic > Marine > Sediment | place: USA... | reverse complement strand
ACCGCTCCTGATAAGGTTGGACGCAGCCCTGTCGCCAAGGATGAGATTAACAGCCTGAATAATGATCGATTTTCCGGCGCCTGTTTCTCCCGTAAGAACGATCATACCACCGGGAAAGGAGAGCTCCAGTTCATCAATAATAGCAAAGTTTTTGATACGCAGTTGTGTAAGCATTTTTATATAAACGATAAATTAATTAGTTTTCATCCGGAAAGGGTGCTTTTTCGCAATCTCTGCGTCAATCTTCAGATTTGCTTGTGCGACGTACAGCAGTACGACTCGGCGAAACCCTTGATTTCCTTGACCTTGCAAAAAATCCCTCCTTTCCAAATTGAAAACAAAATTTGATCCACCATAGTTGACCGATGGATACTAATTAACATTTGATCCTGCCTGCCGCAAGAAAAAGGGAAACCGACGTTTTCCCGTCAGTAATCTCACCGCTTTCTACCATCTTCATGGCTTCATCAAAGGGGAGTCTCACCACTTCCAGGTATTCGTCATCTTCAAGCGCCTGTTCGCAATCCTTCAGATCACGGGCAAGGTAAAGATGCACGATTTCCGAACAGAAACCGGGTGTAGGAATAAACTCTCCCAGTTTTTCAAGCCTGCCCGCGGCAATCCCCGTTTCCTCTTTCAGTTCTCTTTCTGCTGCCAGCTGAGGATCTTCACCGTCATCAATACGCCCTGCCGGCACCTCCCAGACCAATCCTCCCACGGCATGCCTGAACTGCCTGACAAGTGTTACATCTCCGTTATCATGAAGAGGAAGCGCACAGGCTCCCCCGGGATGCCTGATAATTTCCAGGTCCACCTCTCTTCCATCGGGGAGGGGAACTTTTTCCAGGTTCAGGTCAATGACTCTTCCCCTGTACAGTTTAACAATTTTATCCATAAAGGGCGATAATAGCAGTTTTATTCCCTATTCTCAATAAAATCGTTTATCTCCGGCCCCCGGACCTTTTAATCGATTTTATCCTGAAATTCTCTTTCGTCGAAGGGCTTTTTTTAAAACCTTTTCCCTGGAAGTGAATCTAAAATAGAACAAAACTTGCTTTTTGCAGGTTCAATGATTAAAATAACGCGATACAATTTTTGGAGGAACACTAATGTGGGATTACACAGACAAGGTTAAAGAATATTTTTTGCACCCTAAAAACGTAGGTGTTATTGAAGACGCCAATGCCGTCGGTGATGTAGGATCGATTACCTGCGGCGATGCGCTTAAGTTGATGCTCAAAGTTGATGATAACGAAAAAATCATCGACGCCAAGTTTCAGACATTCGGCTGCGGCAGCGCCATCGCTTCATCTTCCGCCCTGACTGAGATGGTTATCGGTAAAACCGTTGAAGAGGCGGAAAAGATCACCAACCAGGACATTGCAGACTTTCTTGGCGGACTTCCCAAGGAAAAGATGCACTGCTCCGTCATGGGCAGAGAAGCGCTGGAAGCAGCCATTGCAGACTATCGCGGCATTGACCTCAAGATTATCGAGGAAGAAGAAGGCCCGCTCATCTGCCAGTGTTTCGGTATCCATGAAAAGCTCATCGAAAAAACAGTCATGGAAAATGACCTCAAGACGGTAGAAGAGGTAACCAACTATACCAAAGCAGGCGGCGGCTGCGAAACATGTCACCCCGCCATTGAAGACATCATTGAAAATGTCTGGAAGCTCAAAGGCCAGGAAGTCCATGTCAAGGAAGAGACAGCTGCAAAGAAACCGGCCATGACCAATCTCCAGAAGATAGCCCTTATTACGGAAACCATCGATAAAGAAATAAGACCTATGCTTGCCCAGGATGGCGGTGATATAGAACTTATAGATATCAGCGGTAACGAGGTTCTGGTAGCGCTGAGAGGGGCCTGTTCTTCCTGCGTGAGCGCCTACTACACGGTAGACGGGATCGAAGAAAAGCTGAGAGAAATGGTCTACCCTGACATAGTCGTTAAACTTCAGACAGACTAGTCAGACTTCCGCCTTTACCGGGCAGATCTAATTTCACAAGAATATCAACTAAGGAGGACCCCTTGGATAGAGAAGTCGTTTATATGGATAATAACGCCACCACCCGTGTGGCGCCTGAAGTCTTTGAGGAGATGAAGCTTTACCTGACAGAGCTCTATGGTAATCCCTCAAGTATGCATACCTTCGGTGGCCAGGTCGGTAAAAAGATCAGTGAAGCAAGATCGAGAGTTCAATCCCTTATCGGCGCCGAGCATGATACGGAAATCATTTTTACAAGCTGCGGCACGGAAAGTAACAGTACGGCTATTTTTTCAGCCCTTCAGGCCTATCCCGACAGAAAAGAAATAATTACCACAAGGGTTGAGCATCCGGCCATCCTTTCACTGGCGCCCTACCTTGAAAAGCAGGGTATAGCCGTCGTTCAGCTGAAAGTTGACAAGCACGGCAGGATTGATATGGACGAGTATGCTCATTTCCTTAAAGATGATACGGCCCTCGTTACTATTATGACGGCCAATAATGAAACAGGAACCATTTTCCCTGTTGAAGAAATGGCAAGGATAGCTGTAGACCGGGGCGTTCTTTTCCATACCGATGCCGTTCAGGCAGCAGGCAAAATTCCACTCAACATGCAGGAAAGCTGCATTAACATGATCTCCCTTTCAGGGCATAAGCTCCATGCGCCCAAAGGAATCGGCTCTCTCTACGTAAGAAGAGGCACCAAATTCCGTCCTTTCATGAGAGGCGGCCACCAGGAAAGAAACAGGCGTGCCGGTACGGAAAACGTTGCCTCCATCATTGCCATGGGTAAAGCGGCTGAGTTGGCAAGGGTTCACCTCGATGATGAAAATAGCAGGGTCAAAGCCATGAGAGACAGGCTTGAGAAGGGAATTCTTAAAAGCGTGCCAAGATCAATCATCAACGGTGACGTGGAAAACAGGCTTCCCAACACAACAAATATCAGTTTTGAATTCATCGAAGGCGAGGGAATCCTTCTTCTCATGAATGACCTCAACATTGCCGCTTCATCAGGCTCTGCCTGCACATCAGGTTCACTTGAACCTTCACACGTGCTTAGAGCGATGGGTGTGCCCTTTACAGCGGCCCACGGCTCAATCAGGTTTTCTTTAAGCCGCTACAATACCATGGAAGAGGTTGACTACGTTGTTGAAAACCTGCCGCCCATTATCGAAAAACTCCGTTCCATATCACCCTTCTGGAACAAGGGCAATCCTAAAATGGAGTTTGAGCCCGAATACAAGTAAAGGCAGCTAATTCATTGAAAAAATACTACGTCCTCGATACCAATGTTTTGCTTCACGATGCGGGCTCACTCTTCGCCTTTGACGATAACGATGTTATTATCCCTATCGTGGCTATTGAAGAGCTGGACCGATTTAAGAAAGATTTAAACGAAATAGGCAGAAATGCAAGGCAGGTATCGAGAATACTTGATAATCTCCGTTCAAAAGGTCCGCTTTATAAAGGGATAGCTTTGCAAACAGGGGGAACTATCAGGGTTTTCATCCCTTCGGACAGAACGAATCATCTCCCGCCGGAACTCATTTTCGACAAGGCTGACAACCAGATACTTTCCGTCGCCATGGAGCTTAAGGAACTCGATGAAGAACCCGTTGTTCTTGTAACAAAAGATACAAACCTGCGGATCAAGGCCGATGCCATAGGGATAACCGCCCGTGATTATGAAACGGACAGGGTAGAAATTACTGAACTCTATGAAGGCATTACCCGGCTTAATGTTTCAAAAGATCAAATAGACAATTTTTATGAAAAGGGAAGTCTTAAAGTTGATCCCACAGGCAGATACCCTCATGAAGGTTTCATTCTTGTGGACAAGGCCGATGAAAAGCACTCAGCTCTCGGAAAATATGAGAACAACGCCGTCGTTCCACTCAACCTTACCCTTGATCCCGTCTGGTCTCTATATCCCAGGAACGCAGAACAGCGAGTTGCCCTTGACCTTCTCCTTGATGATTCCATCAAGCTTCTCTCGCTGGCAGGCAAGGCAGGGACAGGTAAAACCCTTCTTGCTCTGGCAGCAGGGCTTCAAAAAACGATTGATGAAGGCATTTATACGAGACTTCTCGTATCGAGGCCCATATTCCCCCTCGGTAAGGATATCGGCTACCTCCCCGGCGATATAGAAGAAAAGCTTATTCCCTGGATGCAACCCATTTTTGATAACCTGGAGCTTATCTTTGCGTCGACGGGCAAGCAGAAAGTCAAGCGTGAAGGGAAGCACAGATACAAGGAACTGATGGACCAGGGTGTGCTGGAGATAGAACCGCTAACCTACATCAGGGGAAGAAGCATTCCCAACCAGTACCTCATCATTGATGAGGCCCAAAATCTCACGCCTCATGAAATAAAAACGATCATTACAAGAGCAGGCGATAACACAAAAATAGTCATTACAGGCGATCCTTACCAGATCGACAATCCCTACATCGACTCATCGAGCAACGGACTCAGCTACGTTGTTGAGCGCTTCAAGGGGGAAAAGATTGCAGGCCATGTAACGCTTACCAAAGGTGAACGTTCAAAACTGGCCGAAGTGGCGGCAAACCTGCTTTAACAAGCATAAAGATTAAGAAATCGGCTATGAAAGGGAGCCACTCCCTGCAAACGCCCTCTCGCGTTAAAACCTGACTACTGAGATAACCATTCCCCTAACCAGGCCTATAGAGAACTTGCGCCCCGGCAGTTTACGCTCTGCCCGTCGCACATAAAAAAAGGCAAGCTTCAGAGCTTGCCTTTTTACCTTGCACATAAAGAAAAACTTACATAATTTTTAAAGAACCCAGAATCCCTCCGACAACGATACCGATGGTCATGCCGATTCCTTCAAACATAAAAGCCGTCGGTAAGTTAATATGCATATGCAAAACATGCATGGAGAACATAATCCAGGCCAGCACAGCAAATCCACCCGATGCAAAGCCCTTTATCATCAATTCAATAATCCTTACGTTTTGTCCCATCTCTTCATAAGTCTCCCGACTCATTTGCTTCCTCCTTAATTTTTGTCTCATTAAGAACAAGAGTGTCACATGACAAGGGACATAGTACTAGCAGTACTCCATTGAGTCAAATATTTTTTACGACTCTACACTTTTTTTAAAAGAGAAAAAGAAGATATCCCATTTTTTATATAAAAAATAACTATGCAGCTGATTTAAAACAGGACAATAAATCCTGGATGACCTTCATGACCCGATCATAGGACTCTTTATTTTTTTCACTAAGTCCGCGGAGAGACTCTAAAACAGAAATCATATCCCCATCAAAAGGGACTTTATGACCGGCGCTCTGGAGTTCATCTCTCAAAGAAGCATACCTTGCAAAATTATTAAATGGATATAGAACTTCAACATCGACAAGTAATCCATTGGCAATTTTTTCCAGTGTCGGCACATAGGGATTTTTAATTTTCCCCGATTCAATTTTTGATATATATGTTCTGTCAACACCGCACATATTGCTCAGTTTTTCCAGGGTAAGTCTTTTTTCTTTTCTGATTTTCCTGATTTTTGTACCAAAGCTTTCCATAGTGTCCCTCTCTTAATTTGATTTCATGGTTATAAGCCTTCACACCCTTATAAAATAAACCCTCATAATGTGCTTATTGTAACAAGAGAACCTTAAGAGAACCTTAAGGAGAAATATTTATTTTTGGGTAAAAATGTTATGTCCTTAAAAAGACATGGAGAGAAAATGGGAATTTTAAGCAATGACCGGAATTTGAACAATAACCTCCAGACCGCCGAGGTCTGACTTTTTCAACTCAATTTTTCCATTATGGAGCTTAACGATTCTGCCCACAATAGACAACCCGAGACCACTGCCGGGTTCATTTGAGCCAAGGTGGCGATAAAACCTTTCAAATACTTTTTCATAAGCCGATACCGGTATACCGGGGCCGCTGTCATTAAACCTCAAAAGGGCATATTCCTTCTCTTTGCCGAGACTGATATTCACTTTTCCTCCATAAGGCGAATAGCGAATAGCGTTGTCCAGCAAATTACGGATCAATATGGCAAGGGAGTCTTTATCACCTTGAATGGTGGCAGCTTCATTTTTGACAAGCCTAAAATCTATCTCCTTTTTCAGCGCCATGGGGGCAAATATTTCCAGCGCCTGCGAGAAGAGTTTCGACAATAAAAAAGCTTCTTTTTCCAGTCGGTCCGTCTCAGGATCGAGGCGCGCCAGCGTAAGCATCTGGGTAACAAGATGAGAAGATTGGTCTACACCCTGAATCAATCGGGCCAATGCTTTTTTACCGACACTCTCATCTTTAGTATTGAAAGCAAGCTGTGCCTGCGCTTTTAAACCGGCAAGGGGAGTCCTTAACTCATGGGCTGCGCTTGATGTAAATTGTCTTTCATTTTCAAAGGCCCTGGAAAGGCGTTCAAAAAGGTTATTCATGGAATTGACCAGAGGAGCAGCCTCCCGGGGAATATCCATTGAAAGGATGGGATCGAGGTGTTCAGGATTACGCGAAGATACCTGTTCGGCCAGCCTGTCCATGGGACGCATAGCCCTCGCAATGCCGTACCATATAAGTACCGTCAATGTAGGCAGCAAAATAAAAAGGGGGACCATCATTTCAAAAGCGACGATGTTTGTCACTTGCTCCCTAAGATCATGACGTTCACCAACCTGAACCAGGATTGTCCTGTCTTTATCATAAAGGGAAAAAACTCTCCATAAATTTTCATCAATAAGCCTGTTGCTAAACCCTCTTTTCTCTTTCGATAAAATATTTTCCGGAGCACTGGCTGATCGTGTAATCAATTTGTCGGGTAAATACCATACCTGGTAAGCTATCTTGTTTTTAAAGGGATGACCTAAAAATTCCTTTTTATCGATTTCAATATCCCCTACTTTGGGGATAAAAGCATTACTGTTTTCTGAATGTTCTTTTACCTCATGCTTACTGACAGATAGAATGACTTTGGCCGCCTGTTCCAGTTGAGCATCAAAGAGTTGCTGCACTTCATAACTAAATTCAAAGTAGCTCGTAATCGCTGAAAGAAGCCATGCAACAGTTACAGCAGAGAGCAAGATGATTAGCAGGCGATTTCTGATAGATGAATTCATTATTCTTTAGTAAGTATGTAGCCGACACCTCGAACAGTACGAATAAAATCGGGCCCCAGCTTTTTTCTCAAATGATGGATATAAACTTCAATGGTATTGCTTTCGATTTCCTCATTCCAGCTGTACAGGCTTTCTTCCAGTTGTTCTTTCGATACAACCTTATCTTTGTTATTCATGAGCACCGATAGAAGGGAAAATTCACGATGAGAAATATCGATATTCTTCCCGTAACAGGTAACACGATGGGAAGCAGGATCGAGAGTAACCGGTCCGTGGATAATAAGAGGTGATGCCTGGCCACCTTTTCGCCGGCCAAGGGCTCTGATACGCGCTGACAATTCATTCAGATCAAAAGGCTTGATCATATAATCATCGGCGCCGCTATCGAGCCCCTTGATCCTGTCCTGAACAGTATCACGGGCAGTAAGAATAATAACGGGAATTTCATTACCCCGACGCCGCATGCTTTTAAGCACATCAATCCCGGACTGCAGTGGAAGGCCGAGGTCGAGAATAAGCAGTTCATGCTCATTAAGAGCAAGCGCAGCTATGGCATCTTCACCATCGGTTACCCAGTCAACAGCATAGCCATCCTGGGTAAGCGCTGTTTTAACAGCATCCCCGATAAGAGGATCATCTTCAACAAGCAATAATCGCATTGCTTAACCTCCTGTAGAACAGGCTTTTGAACTTATTCTGCTCAGCAGCTATCATTGACTGCCTGTATTAATTTAGACCATATACACCTTATAAGGCAACAAACTTCTTAAAAACGATGGCTCCACCTCATCCCCATTAAATAATCACGGCATCAGGACAGAGCGCATTAATAAAAGGCCATTCCTTGCTTAAAGCTGCTCTTTAAGCACCTTGTACAAGGCGGAGAAATCCTCTTTCCCCATTCCCCTGGACCTTGCAAGGCCATAGAGTTCCTTTACAACAGTTGCTGAGAAGAGGGGTTTTTTAAGCGTATTCGCCAGGTCCTGCAAGCAATGGAGGTCTTTGTAGATACAGTCAGTCGAAAAATGGGTCGAAAAATCCTCTTTCAGCAATTTTTCCCTTTTGGCATTAAGAACAAGGGAATTTCCACCACCTGCTGCCAGAATATCAAGAATATTCTCCTTTTCTATGCCTGCCGCCTCTCCAAAAGAGAGGGCCTCTGCAATAGTTGCCATAAAAGAGCCCAGGGTGAGATTATTAATGAGTTTCATCTTTGTGGCAAGAGCCGGCTTTTCGAGGAAAAAAATATTTCTCCCTATCCTTTCAAGGAGGGGGAGGACTTTACCGTAAGACTCCCTCTCACCGCTTACCAGGACGGTGAGCTTCCCCTGAGAGGCAGGAACGACACTGCCCAGCACAGGCGCTTCGATATAGCCGCCGCCTGCTTTCTTAATATTGATGTGAAAATCCTTTACCGGTTCAAAATGATTTGTTGTCGTATCGATAATGATCTTTCCCTTGCAATCACCTTTTAGAAGCCCCTCTTCCCCTGTCATAACATCCTTTACCGCTTCACTGTCAAAGAGGTTTAGAAAAAGGGTATCTACAGAAGAAACAAGCGCTGCCGGCGAATCGGCAACTTTCATTCCAAGACCATGAGCCTTTTTTCTCGTACGGTTCCAGAGATTAAGTTCCACCCCTTCTGAAATAAGCCTTTTTGCTATTGTTCTGCCCAGCGTACCAAGGCCGATAAATCCAACATTCATAGATTGAATCTCCTTTTTAAAAAATTTGCACAATACAAAGTTAATAAATATAACAAAATGGTTTAATTTTCAAGCTTCTCATAGATCCATGGCTCTTTAATCAACCACCCCATCGTAAGTCATGAGAAATTCACCCACCGGGAGTCTGTCGGAGACTCAATGATCTGCCACCCTGTTTTTTCACGGTAATCCCTATTCCGACGTTAATTCTTTTTACTTATATTAAGTTAAAATATGATATATAATGAACATTTCTTTTGTATTTAAGTTGCAAAGCATTTCTTAAATATACATATTTTTTTATCATACAAAGACGCTAAGATCACAAAGGGTATAAATCAATTTTATTCTAACTGCTTATCATTATTCTTTGCGCTCTCTGTATTAACCAAATAGACAGATCAACCACCACGCCGCAAGCAGCGAGGAATAAGTGTGGAAACGACGTTCCCACCTTATCCCCATACGGGGGGAATGCAACCGCCAGAAATTCAATTTTTTTATGGATGAACCCTGTTTTTTCATTATAATTTTTTAATTTCCTCTATTAGATATTCTGCAATGACTATCCGTTTCAGACTCATATTATTACTTACTCTCTTTAGCTTCCTCCTTGGAATTATCTTTGCTGCAACATTACTGGGCACCTATGAGATTAACTCCAAACTTGCCAAAATAGACGCCCGTTTGCATCATGTGGATCTTGTTTCACAAATAAACAGCAATATATTTGAGCACTTCGGATATTCCTTCAACTATCTCCTCCAGGGCAGTGAAGAAAGCATGAAGCTATCTCTCAGCGGCAAAGCATCGGTAGACATTCTGTTTGACAAATTGCGCGAAGAAGAGAACCTTCATGAGCATTTACTCCTTACAGAGAAGCCACTTGATTTAAAAAAAAAGTATGACATGCTCATGGTGGATTTAAAAAAAAGCTTTAAACTGAGGGAGGAAGGGAAGCAAAGCGAAGCAATAAATTACTATGCGGAATCAACAGAGAATATCTTTGAAAAACTTATGTTCGAAGAGCTGGCGCAAGTCAATATAGAAGAACAAAAGAGTATAAAACTGGGCTACGATCAATTGCTCTTTGAAGTGGGCATAATTCCATGGCTCGACAAAGAAATAGTTCATCAGGTCAGTCTTGCAAAGTTAAGCGTCGACTACTTTATGCATGTAAGTAATCTTTCATCGGACATTAACAAACTTCACAAAGACGGTTTTGATTTTATATTAAGAGGCTCCAGGGATGAATATAACGATTTTATGGCAAACACTGAAATTATAGTCAAGTCCTTCAAAACCCTGAAAAAGTTAATCAAGCTGAATTCTACCCTCGGTATTGAGGGAGAAAGTGAAGATTTAATAAAAGCAAGCTACGTCCATGATGTGTATATCTCTGCTATAGATCTTTTTCATAAGTCATTCGAGCTTAAAATGAGCGGTAAAAAGGAAGCAGCGTTATCAGTTTTAAACAACAAGATAGAACCGCTTATACAAGGCCGGATTATTCCCACCATTGAAGAATTGACGAGAGACAGTTTTGAGGAAATAGGAGACGCTCACAACCGGCTGAAGAAAACGATTTCCACCGCCACGACTATCGTCTCTCTCATTATCATTATCCTCCTTACAGCCATTTCCTATATTTTCATAAAGTTAATTAAAGGAATCATGACATCCCTTTCAACACTAAAAAGCGGCATAAGCGAAATAGGAGAAGGGAAGCTCGATTATGAAATCCGGCTTGTAGAAAATGATGAACTGGGAGAACTTGCAAAGGTGTTAAATAACATGAGTAAACAGCTTCGCAGCACAACTGTTTCAAGAGATCTTTTACTTCAGGAAGTGAAAGTGAGAAAAAAAGCGGAAAAGAGGCTCATTGCCGCAAAAAAAGAACTGGAAGCAAGTAATGAAGAGCTTGCACTCATGAACGAAGAGTTGGAAGCCACCAATGAAGAACTGCTAAATGAAATTGATGAGCGTCAAAAACTGGAAGAATACCTTATTGAGGCAAAGAAAAGTGCCGAAGCAGCCACAGAGGCAAAGTCACAATTTCTTGCCAATATGTCCCACGATCTGAGAACACCGCTCAATGCGATTATCGGCTTTTCGGAAGTGCTTTCCATGGGAGCTGTCGGTGAACTCGAAGGTCGTCAGAAAGATTGTGTCATTGACATCCTTGAAAGCGGACAACACCTGCTGTCACTTATTAATGAAATACTCGATCTCAGCAAGATAGAAGCAGGAAAGTTCGACCTCAACTATTCAGAGATTGAAGTTTATGGACTGATTGAAACAACGCTGATTTTTATCAAGGAAAAAGCGACAAGTAAAAATATCGAGCTTGTAACGGATTTTTCATATGCCCATCTTATCATTGAAACAGACAGACTGCGCCTGAGACAGATACTTGTTAACCTCCTGAGTAATGCCGTGAAATTTACAAATCACAAAGGCAAAATAACCGTGAGAGCAGGAACATGCGATGAAGCGGGAATGATAACCATCTCTATTGAAGATACGGGAGCAGGCATAAAGGAAGAAGATATTGGCAAGGTTTTCAATATCTTTGAACAGGTCGATTCTTCCTACACAAAGGAGTATGAGGGATCGGGACTTGGCCTGGCGCTCTCCAGGAAAATTGTGGAACTCATGGGGGGAAAGATCTGGGTAGAAAGCAAATTCGGCAAAGGAAGCCGTTTCAGCTTCTGCATCCCCTGTAATCAGATAGAGGAGAGCAGCTAAGCTTTATTAAAATGCAGTAGAATTAAAAACTTATGCCATAAATCATGATCCAATTTCTCAGAGACCTCCGACCTTTCCGGGGTTACAGTTCATAAAGCGTTTCATCCACTTCAGGCTTTTTTTCCCCTTTTTTGGATTTCTTCTTCTCTTCCATAAGAAAGGGTTCCTCCCCCTCAAGAAGGCCGCCCATTTCGGCTTCTATGGCCTCGGGATCTTCACCACGCTCCATGCGGCTCAAGGCCTCTTCCATTGCGGAGCCAAGCTTCATTCCTGAGGCCCGGGAGAGCTTTTTCATGAGCATGGCCGCCTGTTTCGGATCATCATCATTGATCTTGTCGGCTTCTCCAGCCAGCATGTTAAGGGCCTTTTCCATTTTAGATTCATCGAAGACGGGTATATTATCACCGTCATCGTTATCAGAAGAGGATATACTGGAAAAAACAGACATTTGCCGCTCCAGTTTAACATCCTTGCACCTGGGACATTGAGGAATTTTTTCGGTATTGATTCTGCTTGAATAGAAATTAAAGAGGGTATGACATTTTTTGCAGTAAAATTCATAGACAGGCATAATTCAAGCTCTCTTTCGAAAAAGATCAAATGATAAATGGTCTTACCGTTTTGCTATAGTTGCCTTTATAAAACGGCGCTTTCCTGCCTTAACAAGATACTCTCTGCCGGCGGGAACCTGTGCATTTTCGTCGGTTACCTTCTCACCATCGAGGCTTACCGCCCCCTGCTTGACAAAACGTCTCCCTTCGGAGTTGCTTTTTACCATATTGAGTTCAGAAAGAAGCGCAGGCAGCCAGACAGACTCCTCATCAATATGGACAGTAACGGACTCGATGTCTTCCGGTGTGCCGTGGTCTCTGAAGACCTTTTCAAAGCCTTCGCGGGCTTCAAGGGCAGCATCCTTTGAATAGAAACGCTCTACAATCTCCATAGCCAGTTCCTTTTTGGCCTCCATGGGATGTACGCTTCCTACCTTGAGCCCGTTCTTCATTTTTTCCACCTCGCCAAGGCTCTTGGTACTTGCCAGCTCATAATAGCGGATCATCAGTTCATCAGAAACAGACATGATCTTGCCAAAAATATGATCGGGCTTTTCAGAAATACCGATGTAGTTATCGAGGCTCTTGCTCATTTTGTTAACGCCGTCAAGTCCTTCAAGGATTGGCATCATGAGCACCACCTGCTGATCCCTGCCGAACTCCTTCTGCAATTCCCTTCCTACGAGCATATTGAAGCGCTGGTCCGTTCCACCAAGCTCTATATCGGCATCGAGCATAACAGAGTCGTAGCCCTGGATGAGAGGATACATGAATTCATGAATTCCTATGGGCTGTTCTCCGGCAAAGCGCTTTTTAAAATCGTCCCTCTCAAGCATCCTGGCCACCGTATGTTTAGCAGCAAGGCGGATCATTTCATCGGCCGTCATACTGCTCATCCACTCGCTGTTGAATACCACTTTTGTCTTTTCCGGATCGAGTATTTTAAATGCCTGTTCCTTGTAGGTTTCAGCATTTCTCAATACATCCTCTCTCGACATCTGTCTGCGAGTTTCCGACTTGCCTGTAGGATCACCTATCATGGCCGTAAAGTCACCGATCAGAAAGGTAACTTGATGGCCCAATTCCTGGAATTGTCTCATTTTGTGAATTAAAACGGTGTGTCCCAAGTGAATATCAGGAGCCGTAGGATCGAATCCGGCCTTGATCTTGAGTGGCCGGTTCTCCTTTATCGCCTTTTCCAGTTTATTTTTCAGTTCCTTTTCAGGGAGTATATCCAGAACCCCCCTGTTAATCGTCTTTAACTGTTCATCTAAGTCCAACATTTATAACTTTTTTTTAACCCTTTCTATAGAAATGCATTTACCAATTTCAGAGTCGATATGAAGCGCCACTCCCTGCAGCTCAATGTCACCTTTGGCAGGTTCAAAGCTTCGGGGCAGGCCCGTTAGAAATTTCGAGATGGGACTGTCAGCCTTCATACCAATGACCGAGTCAGTCGCTCCCGTCATGCCCACATCGGTAATATAACCTGTCCCACCAGCCATCACTTTTTCATCAGCCGTCTGAACATGGGTATGGGTCCCCACAATGGCGCTCACCCTGCCATCCAAATATTTCCCCATGGCATTCTTTTCGGAAGTCGCTTCTGCGTGAAAGTCAACAAGTATGACCGGGCTCTCTTTCTTCACCTTTTCAAGCTCGCTGTCTAAAAAACGAAAGGGGCAGTCAAGGCTGTCCATAAATACCCTGCCCGAAGCATTAATTACGGTCAGCCTCTCCCCTCCCGCCGTTTCAAGCAGATAGCGGGAATTGCCGGGGCTGCCCGGTGGATAATTACCGGGCCTGATGATGGGATGATCTTCTTCAAGGAAAGGTATTATCTCCTTTTTATCCCATATATGGTTGCCCGTAGTAATAAGATCAACACCGCAATCGTAAAGTTCTTTTGCACACTTGGGATTAATTCCAAATCCCCCGGCGGCATTTTCACCATTGGCAATAACAAGGTCAATAGCGTGTTCGATGACCAGCCCCGGTGTCAACTCCTTTACAGCACGCCGGCCGGCCCTCCCTATTATATCACCAATAAAGAGAACCTTCATAAGCAACTACCTGGCATATTCTACAGCCCTTGATTCCCTGATCACATTCACCTTGATCTGTCCGGGATAAGTCAGTTCCTTCTCAATTTTTTTGGAAATATCCCTTGCCAGCATGACAATATTGTCATCTGAAATCTTGTCCTGGTCCACCATTATCCTGATTTCTCTGCCTGCCTGAATGGCAAAGGTTTTCTCGATACCATCGAAAGATTTGGCTATACGCTCAAGCTCTTCAAGACGCTTCACATAGGTTTCCAGCATCTCCCTCCTCACACCCGGCCTGGCTGCGGAAAGCGCATCAGCAGCGGCGACAAGGCAGGCAAGGACTGTTTCAGGTTTTTCTTCCTCGTGGTGGGCTGCAATAGCATGAACAACCCGCGGTGATTCGCCGTATTTTTTGGCAAGTTCGGCGCCGATTATTGCATGGGAACCTTCCACCTCATGATCGATAGCTTTGCCCAGATCATGCAGGAGTCCCGCCCTTCTTGCCTGCTTCTGGTTAATGCCCAGTTCTGCCGCCATAATACCGCAAAGAAAACCCACCTCAATAGAGTGCTGAAGAACGTTTTGCGCATAGCTTGTCCGGTATTTCAGTCTGCCCAGTGTCATAACAAGCTCAGGGTGAATACCGTGAACACCTACATCAAATGTCGCCTGTTCACCGGCTTCCTTGATCGTTGCCATCACTTCCTGTTCCGATTTTTTTACAACCTCTTCAATCCTTCCGGGATGAATTCTGCCGTCAGCCATGAGCTTTTCAAGGGCAATTCTGGCTACCTCTCTCCTTACGGGATTAAAACCGGAAAGGATTACCGCATCGGGTGTATCATCGATAATGAGATCGATGCCTGTTGCCGCTTCCAGAGCACGAATGTTACGCCCTTCACGGCCGATGATGCGTCCCTTCATATCATCACTGGGCAGGCCGACAACAGACACAGTCCTTTCAGCCACATATTCTCCGGCATAACGCTGAATAGCCGTTCCAATAACATGCTTGGCCTTCTTCTCAGCCGTTTCTTTCGCCTCTTCCTCAATAGCTTTAATGAGCTTGGCCGCATCATGCTTCGCTTCACTCTCCATCTGGTTAACAAGTTCAGCCTTGGCTTCTTCAGCGCTCAAACTTGCAACGGTCTCAAGCTTTTTCCTATGTTCCTCAACAAGACGCTTATATTCTTCCTCCTGCTCCCGGGTCTTCTTTAAAGAATCTGAAAGGTCCCTCTCCTTTGCGTCAAGGTCGCCCTCTTTCTTATCGAGAACGCTGTCCTTTTTTTCAAGGTTTTCTTCCTTCTGCATGAGCCTGTTTTCCAGCCGCTGCAGATCCTTCCTCCTGTCCCTGTTCTCTTTCTCGAACTGGGTTTTGGTCTGATAAAGCAGATCTTTTGCCTGAAGTTCGGCATCTTTCTTTATACTCTCTGCTTCCTTCCCGGCCTCTTTTAGTATCTTTTTTGCTTCATTCTCTGCATTTTCAACACTCGACTCGGCTGTTTTCTTCCTGATAATAAAGCCAAGTACAAGGCCGATGATAACGGAGAGAACGGAAAAAAGCGCTATTGCTACTGATTCACTCACCTTAAATTCCTCCTGTTAGTTATTTTCAAGGGTCCTGATAAATCTTTTTTCAGTGACTATCCATCCAACTTTAACGTCATGATGATATGACGGCACTTCTTCTACCAGTTGAAACTCATATGCCAGGGCAATAATATTTTCCCTTTTCACGCAACTTAATGCCCTGTCATAACATCCTTTTCCCATGCCGAGCCTGTTACCTCTTTCATCAAAGGCAACACCCGGCACAATAAAGAGGTCAACGTCCTCAACCTCCCACTTTCTCCCTCTCTCAATAAGCGGTTCCCTGAATCCCATGGCATTCACTTCAAGCTCATTTTCCGAAGAGACAGCAATAAAAAAAAGGGAAAAATCCTCTTGCTTTACCTTGGGCATCAGCACAGATTTACCTGAGATAAAGGCATCTCTGACAATAAGATCTGTCTTTACTTCACCTCTAAAATCACAGTAAAGCGCAATGGAGACAGCATTTTTGTATAGAGGAGAATCAAGAAGCTGCTGCCCGATGGCAATACTTTTTCCAAGGCTGTCTTTGCGGGAAAGAGATAACCGCTCATTAATAATTTTTTTTCTGAAAACAGTCTTTTGCACAAGATCACATCTTGCGGGGGGGGAGGGGAAAAACCTGATCCTTACAATTTGATGATGTAACTTATGGTCAGTGGGATGACCTTTAGAGATTTAACACTTTTTTATAAACAGAGACTACCTTTTTATATCGTTGAAACAGCATTTTTTAAAATACCCTGGTTATCTTAAAATCACTTTTCATTATACTGCTTAATTTCTAAAATCGCCCACTAAACATAATAAAAATACTCACTGCAAGCATACACATCAAACATCCATAAAGATCCCCCACTTGTACCGTGTGGAGGCATTGAATCTGAACCTATTTCACAATAGGTGGGCGCTATGATAACTGCTTCTAATTTTTCCTGTACGGAACATATCATCCACAGCCAGAGACAGCTCCCATTCAAATTCGTGTTGGCTCAAGATCAACCGTCCATCACGAGTACAGCAGGGGAACCGAACAATCTTCCTCCTCAACCCTCGTCCAGCTTGATAATTTCAAGCATCCTGTCAGAAGCTTCCTCTATCGCTTTTTCCAGGCCGCTACGTTCATCCTCCGCTCTTATATTTTCATCTGCCATCTGGAAGGCTACATAGAGCAACAATCTTAAAGAGTCAGCAGTAATACCTGTCTTACGAACCTCATCGATTCTCTCCTCCAGGTGAGAAGCAACACGCTTTACTACATCCTCGCCCTGAGGGGTCTTCACCAGAAGCGTCTGCCCCAGAATATTGATGCTTAACGGTTCTTCCAAAGGTCAAGTTCAAAGACCCAGCTCATCAATCCGCGAAATGAGGATATCTATTTTTGTCTTAACGGAGTCTTTTTCCTTAATTAATTTTTGATTAATGGCCTTAAGCGCTTCAACTTCCTTTTCCAGGGCATCTCTCTCAGCCCTGACAGAATCAAAAGTCGATCTGAAACGGGCAAGAGAATTCTCCAGTATTTCAAGCTTCTGTAACGCCATAATCTATCTAACAGGATAGATGTGAACAGCTTAAAAGTCAAGGGATTTTTCCTGCATTCATCCCCCGGAAAAATACGGCAAGACACAAAAAAACCCCTGTCATCACAACCTGGAGACAGGGGCTTATTGCTTACCTTGATGAGTTAAAAATTACTTATTCATAAGCCATTCATCGATTCCCCGGGCGGCTGCCCTGCCGGCGGCAATGGCCCAGACAATAAGAGACTGACCTCTCTCCATATCTCCTGCGGCAAAGATGCCGGGCGTCGATGTCATCTTGTCATCATCAACCTTTACATTACCACGCTCATTAATTTCCACGCCAAGGTCCTTGAGCATGCCGTCATGCTCGGGATGAACAAAGCCCATGGCAAGCAAAACAAGATCAACATCCTGCGTAAATTCCGTTCCCGCAATTTCCTTCATTTGCCACTTGCCGTCACTGTCTTTAGCCCAGTCAACACGCACGGCATGAAGCTTTTCCACTTTTCCATGACTCCCTGAAAAGGACTTTGTCAAAATTCCGTAATCCCTGATGCCTCCTTCTTCATGAGAGGTAGAGCTTCGCAATATATTGGGCCACTGGGGCCATGGATTATCTTCCTCCCTCTCCCCGGGCGGTTTGGGAAGCAACTCGAACTGGTAAATAGACTCCGCTCCCTGCCGGACGGAAGTGCCCACACAGTCGGAACCGGTATCGCCCCCCCCAAGAACAACCACCTTCTTTCCTGTAGCAAGAATCTCTTCTTCCGGGCTCACTTGATCACCACGATTTCTTTTGTTCTGCTGGGGCAGAAATTCCATGGCAAAATGGACACCTTCCAGTTCACGTCCCGGCACGGGAAGATCTCTTGGCTTGGTGGAACCTCCGGCCAGGCAAATAGCATCAAAGTTCTTTTTAAGGTCTTCCACGGGATAGTTAACACCGACATGGGTATTGGCTTTTAAAATAATGCCCTCGGCCTCAAGCTGATCAACCCTTCTCTGGACCAAATCCTTTTCAAGCTTAAAATCGGGGATACCATACATAAGGAGCCCGCCAAAACGGTCCGCTCTTTCAAAGAGCGTCACTTCATGACCGGCACGGTTAAGTTGCTGTGCCGCAGCGAGCCCTGCCGGGCCTGATCCGATGACGGCCACTTTTTTTCCCGTCCGCTTTTCAGGCTGCTGCGGCTTAATCCAGCCTTCTTCAAAGGCACGATCAATGATGGCCGCTTCATTCTGCTTTATGGCAACGGGATCCATATTGATTCCCAGCGTGCAAGAGGCCTCACATGGCGCCGGGCAAACTCTTCCCGTAAAATCGGGAAAGTTGTTCGTTTCATGGAGAGCTTCGATAGCATCCCGCCAGCGTCCGTTAAAAACCATATCATTCCAGTCGGGAATATTATTCCCCACGGGGCATGCCCAGTGACAAAAAGGAACACCACAATCCATGCATCTGGCGCCTTGCTGTTTGAGGCGCTCTTCAGAGAGGGGAATTTCGAATTCCTTATGATTTTTTATACGTTCTTCAACAGGCAGCTTATTCTTAACTTCCCGGTCAAATTCAATAAATCCAGTCATCTTACCCATACTTTACAACCTTTTCCCTTTCCAGCTTATCGAGAACGCGCCTGTACTCAATAGGCATGACCTTAACAAACCTGCCGAGGCCGGCTTCCCAGTTATCAAGCACCGATTTGGCCCTGGGACTCTCGGTCCAGGCATAATGCTTTTCAATAAGGCCTTTTACAAAGGCCTGTTCTTCCGGATCGTCCAACCTCTCAAGATCGACCATACTCACATTGCACAGTTCCTCGAAACGGGCAGTATTATTAAGCACATAGGCAATACCACCGCTCATTCCCGCAGCAAAGTTTCTTCCCGTCTCACCGAGAACAACCACTCTTCCGCCTGTCATGTACTCACAGCCATGATCGCCTACACCTTCCACAACGGCATGAGCCCCACTGTTTCTAACGCAAAATCGCTCTCCAACAACACCGCTCAAAAACACTTCTCCCTTTGTGGCGCCGTAAAGAAGTGTATTTCCGGCAATAATATTCTCTTCAGGCTTATAAGTCGATTCCCTGTAGGGACGGATAATAATTTTCCCGCCCGAAAGCCCTTTCCCGACGTAATCGTTCCCCTCGCCTTCAAGTATCATGGTAACCCCTTTGGGAACAAAGGCGCCGAAACTCTGGCCTGCAATACCCTTAAAAGTACACTTAATTGTATCTTCCGGAAGCGCTTGTGCACCATAACGTCTTGAAATTTCACTACCCAGGATGGTTCCCACGGTCCTGTTAACATTCCGGATGGGAAGTTCTATCTCGACAGGTTCCTTATTCTCAAGAGCACGGCGCACTCTCTCTATTATTTGCCAGTCAAGCGCCTTTTCAAGCTCGTGGTCCTGGCCTTCTACATTCCTGATGGCAATATCTTCGGCAACCTCAGGGCTGTAAAGAACAGATGAAAGATCGACGCCTTTAGCCTTCCAGTGGTGAACGGCCTTTCTCATATCGAGCATATCGACACGGCCGACCATGTCATCAACCTTCCTGAAACCGAGTTCAGCCATGATCTCCCTGAGCTCTTCCGCCACGTAAGTAAGGAAGTTAACCACATGTTCAGGCTTGCCTGTAAACATTTTCCTCAGTTCAGGGTCCTGCGTTGCCACACCGACAGAACAGGTATTGAGATGGCATTTTCTAAGCATGATGCACCCCATGGAAATAAGCGCCGTTGTGGCAAAACCGAACTCATCGGCGCCTAGAAGCGCACCGATTGCCACATCACGGCCCGTCTTCATCTGGCCATCTACCTGGACTCTTATGCGGCCCCGCAAATCATTCAGCACAAGCGTCTGCTGTGTTTCGGCAAGACCCAGTTCCCAGGGGAGGCCTGCATGTTTTATAGAACTTACAGGAGAAGCGCCCGTTCCGCCATCGTAACCACTGATAAGCACCTTTTCGGCCCTGGCTTTGGACACACCGGCAGCAATGGTTCCCACCCCCACCTCGGCAACGAGCTTGACCGACACATCGGCCTTGTCATTACTGTTTTTAAGGTCGTGAATAAGCTGCGCCAGGTCCTCAATGGAATAAATGTCATGATGAGGCGGCGGAGATATGAGTCCAACGCCCGGTGTCGAATGCCTTACTTTTGCAATAACTTCATTCACCTTGTGGCCGGGAAGCTGGCCGCCCTCACCGGGCTTAGCTCCCTGGGCCATCTTGATCTGGAGTTCATCGGCATTGACCAGATAATGGCTCGTTACACCGAAACGGCCTGAAGCCACCTGTTTGATAGCGCTTCTTTTCAAATCGCCATTGGCATCGGGCTCGAAGCGTTCAGGGTCTTCACCACCCTCACCGGAGTTGCTCCGTCCGCCAAGCCTGTTCATGGCAATGGCAAGCGTTTCATGGGCCTCCTTGCTGATGGAGCCGAAAGACATGGCTCCCGAGGCAAAGCGCTTGACAATTTCACTGACAGGCTCTACCTCTTCCAGTGGAACCGGCGCTGCCTTGCCTTTCCTGAATTCAAAAAGACCTCTTAGCGTATAGAGCCTGCGGCTTTGATCATCTATCAGTCTGGAATATTCCTTAAAAGCCTGGTAATCTCCCATCCTGACGGCATACTGGAATTTAGCCAGGCTCTCGGGATTTACCGTATGCTCCTCGCCGCCCTTCCGCCACTGGTACTGGCCGCCATGTTCGAGCCTGAGAGGAACCACATTCCGTTCAGGGTAAGCCTTTTTATGTCTTTCCAGAACCTCACGGGCAATGGTGTCAACACCGGCCCCGCCAATCCTTGACGGCGTGCCTGTAAAAAAGCTTTCTATAACCTCATTATTGAGACCAACAGCTTCAAAAATCTGAGCGCCATTGTAACTCTGGAGCGTAGATATTCCCATTTTGGAGAATACCTTTAAAAGGCCCTTCCCAATAGCCTTGATGTAGTTGGATTCACCTTTGCGCTCTCCGATTCCTTCATGCTCACCGCTTAACTCTTCCGGGAGATAATCATGAACATAGAGATCTTCAATGGTTTCAAAGACGAGATAAGGATTAACGGCGCCTGCACCATAACCGATAAGCAGAGCAAAGTGCTGCACTTCGCGGGGTTCACCCGATTCAACAACGATACCTACCTTGCCTCTCGTTCCCATTTTAATGAGATGATGGTGTACGGCGCCCGTCGCAAGAAGGGCCGGCAAGGCCGTCGTTTCCGCCCCCACTCCCCAGTCACTGAGAACGATAATATTATTACCCTCTTCAACAGCCTTGTCGGCTTCAGCACAGATGGACTTAACAGCCGCTTTCAGACTATCAGTTCCTTTTGAAGAATCAAAGAGTGTCGAAATTGTCTTTGTTTTAAAATTTCCCGTATTGACATCTCTCAACTTGGCCATTTCGAGATTTGTCAATATGGGCTGTGAAAGTTCCAGTCTGTGGCAATCTTCCGGTTTTTCATCAAGCAGGTTCCCTTCGGCCCCGATATAACTGGTAAGCGACATAACAAGTTCCTCCCTGATAGGATCGATGGGAGGATTGGTGACCTGGGCAAAAAGCTGCTTAAAGTAATTATAAAGCAACTGAGGCTTTTCAGACAATACGGCAAGAGGGGTATCCGCTCCCATTGCACCGAGGGGTTCCTGACCATTAACAACCATGGGTGTAAGAATGTCATGAATATCCTCTGTCGTATAACCAAAGGCTTTTTGACGCTGGAGTAATGTCTTATGATCGGGCTGGCGCGCAGCCGGGCTTGTAGGCAGTTCTTCGATGGTAACCCGGTTTTTATCGACCCAGTCAAGGTAAGGCTTACTGCTGACAATATCTCTTTTCACTTCTTCATCATCAATGATCCTGCCCTGTTCCAGGTCGACAACGAGAATTTTTCCGGGCTGAAGTCTCCAGGTTTTAAGAACATTGTCCGGTTCGACAGGAAGAACACCCGATTCTGAAGCCATAATGATGTAATCATCTTTCGTCACCGTATATCTGGCCGGTCTCAGTCCGTTTCTGTCGAGCGTCGCCCCGATAACCTTTCCATCGGTAAAAGCGAGCGCCGCAGGACCATCCCAGGGTTCCATCTTGGCTGCATGAAATTCGTAAAAGGCACGCTTTTCATCGTCCATATGGACATCCTTACTCCATGCTTCGGGAACAAGCATCATCATGGCATGAGGGAGAGAACGGCCAGCCATAACAAGCAGTTCAAGAGCATTATCGAATCCGAAAGAATCACTGGAGTAAGGCCTGATAATAGGTGTTACCTTCTTGATATCATCATGGAAAAGCTCCGATTCAAACATGGCTTCTCTTGAAAACATCCAGTTAATATTGCCTCTAAGGGTATTGATTTCCCCATTATGGGCAAGATAGCGGAAGGGGTGAGCTAGATCCCATGAAGGGAAGGTATTGGTACTGTAACGCTGATGAACAAGGGCCAGGGCGCTCTTCATGTCCTTGTCAGAAAGGTCATGAAAGAAACAGGGCACCTGGGCTGCAATAAGCTGTCCCTTATATACGATAGTCCTGCTGGAGAAGCTCGGAATATGAAAGAGTTTATCCTCTTTCAGCCTTAAAGGCCTGATAGTAAAACCGATCTGCTTACGAATAACAAAAAGCTTTCTTTCAAAGGCAAGCTGATCGGAGCAGCTGCTCTCTATAAAAACCTGGCGGATAAAGGGCATAACGGCACGGGCAGTATCACCGACAGTATCAGGGTCGACAGGCACATCACGCCATCCAAGCAGTTTTTGCCCGCCATCGAGGATCTTTTCTTCAACAATCTTCTCACAGGTTTTTCTCTCTTCCTTATCAGCAGGAAGAAACATCATTCCTACGCCATATTTACCTTCTTCAGGCAAAGTGATACCTGCTTCAGAGCAAACCCTGACAAAGAAATCATGGGGAATCTGCATCAGGATTCCTGCGCCGTCACCGGTTCTGGGGTCGGCGCCTACAGCGCCACGATGGGTCAGGTTATCAAGAATTTCAAGTCCCTTGAGAACAATGTCATGAGACTTTTCACCCTTGACATGGGCGATAAAACCAACACCGCAGTTATCCTTTTCATTAGCCGGGTCGTACAAGCCCTGCTTTGGCGGCAGGCCTGCAGTCCTATATTTTCTCTTCATTGAATTTACAGCATCCATACTATCAGCACTTTCTTTATATATAGTCAAAAATCAGCACCTGCCAACTTGAAAACTTTCAAGGTACAGGGCATGGTAAAATCAGCCACCCCACCACAAGCAGCAGGGTATGTGCGCGGAAACTACGTTCCCACTTTATTGCGGCAAGCCACAGAAAATGCACCCGCCAGGGATTCAAATCTGAATCAGTAAAGGATGATCCTTTTAGATCATGGGACAGCCAAAGGTGAGGCTGTTTAAAGTTGCAGAAACCGTATCAGGTTCCGGACAAAAAAGGAGGCAGATTTACAATTCTATAATGATGGTACTCTAAGGTAAGACTCTTATATGCCGGCTCTTCAATTGAAATTCCGGCAAAGTCCTATAATCCAAATAAATAAAGGGAGGCCTCATCCAGCGTTTTCCGCGACTACTGCAACTAAAGTGGTAAAAAATACTACCTAAAGGCTGCTTTTGTCAAGAAGATTATTTGTATACAGTATACGGAAGCTAAGGCAGCTACCCCGAAAGGGCCTTGAACTTTTCAATGTCGCCATCCTCACCAAGCAGAACGAGGACATCACCTTCATCGATGACATCGATCGCTTTGGGAGAAATGAGTATGTCACCCTTGCCCCCCTTCTTTCTTATAAGTATGACGGAAAGACCGTAGGTATGGCGAATTTCGGCGTCTCTCAAGGCGACTCCCCAGAATTTTTTTGGCGCTTCAATCTCGACGACGCTATAGCCCTCCATGAATTCAACCTGGTCTATGACGGTAGGCGTACTAAGCCGCTCTGCCACCCTGATGGCCATGTCCTTTTCGGGGAAAACGATGTCCGTGGCGCCGATGATTTTGAGCACCCTGGCATGGTCATCAGTAAGGGCCTTTACCACAATCTGACTGATGCCCATCTCTTTCAGGTAGAGCGTCACCAGTATGGAAGCATCGAGCTTTTCGCCGAGGCTGACAACGGCCACGTCAACTTCCTCGATGCCGATGGCCTCAAGGGTTTCCCTGTCCGAAGCATCAGCCATAACAGACTGTGAACAAAAGGGTTTTACTTCCCGGATCAAATCCTTGTTCATATCGATGGCAATCACTTCATGGCCATCGTCATAAAGTCTCCTTGCCACATTAAATCCAAAATGACCAAGGCCTATGACAGCAAAACGTCTCATAGCATCACCCTACCCTGTCATCACCCGTTCTTCAGAATATTGAAATTTACCATGAGCATACTTTTTTCCAACGGCAAGAGCAATAGTCAAAGGCCCAAGCCTTCCGATAAACATAAGTCCCGTAATGGCAACCTTGCCCCAATCACTAAGGGTCGAAGTTATACCGGTTGAAAGGCCCACCGTCCCGAAAGCAGAAAGGCTTTCAAAAAGGATATCTATAAATCGCCCCCTTCGTTCCGTAAACACCAGTTCACCGCTCTCCGTTACAAGCAATATCATAACAAATAGTATAACAACGATGGCTGAGCTTACCAGAATTATAAGGCTTCTTGCCACCACATCTTCAGGAATGGTCCTTTTAAAAAGGCTCACCTCTTCCCTCCCTGAAATCCTGCTTTTCATGAGAGCCGCCAGAACGCCCAGAGTGGTCGTCTTTACCCCGCCCCCCGTCGAACCGGGCGACGCCCCGATAAACATAAGGATAATAATCAGAAAGAGTGCCTCCGGTGTCATAATGGAAAAATCGACGGTATTAAAGCCTGCCGTCCTTGCCGTAACGGACTGGAAAAAAGATGACCCAAGGGCCTCACCGGGAGAGTCATCCATAAAGACATTATTTTTCTCCATTAAAAAGATAAGAACCATTCCGAGAATGATGAGGAAAGACGAAGTGGAGATAACGATCCTTGAATGGAGAGTAAGGCGCCGCCGTTTTTCCTCTCCCGGGGAAAAATAGTATTTTAAATCCATAAGGACGAGAAAGCCGAGACCACCTGCAATAATCAGGGCCGCCACAACGAAATTGACTAAAAAATCATGCCTGTAGGCAACAAGGCTATGGGAGAAGAGAGAAAAGCCGGCATTACAAAAAGCCGATACGGAATGAAAGAGGGACGTATATATTGCAAAGCCGAGAGGAAAGTCATCTTTCCAGGCAAAAAAGAGGAGGACAGCGCCTGCCGTCTCAACAAGGAAAGTGACCTTTAATATAGACCAGACAAGTGACTTCATGTCTTTTACGGTTGACTGGGCAAAGGAATCCTGTATCATGACCCTTTCCCTGAATGAAATCCGCTTTCCCGCCATCATGACAAAGAGCACGGAAAAGGTCATAATACCCAGTCCCCCCGCCTGAAGGAGAAGGAGGATAACCCCCTGGCCGAGAGGCGTAAATTTCGTTGCCGTATCAACGACAATGAGGCCCGTCACACAAACAGCAGATGTTGCTGTAAAAAGAGCATCCACAAAAGACAGCGGTTCGCCTGCCACCATACCCGGCAGTTTAAGAAGAAGCATACCGGCAATGATGGCCGAAGCAAAGCTGGCAACAAGTACCTGCGCCGGATGAAATTCCCTGTGAAAAAACTTTTTCATCGTAAAGGAAATTAATACATTTGACACGAACCTTCATTAATTTTCACAGATCACAAAAGAAAGAAGGAGAGTCAAAAGCTTTTTTACAATAAAGAATCTGTTGACAATAAAGCAGGCCCTGTGTTACAAAATGCGACTCTTTTCGACTTCCATTGGGGGATCGTCTAATGGCAGGACAGCGGACTCTGACTCCGCCAGTCTAGGTTCGAATCCTAGTCCCCCAGCCAACCACATTTGAGGGTATCTCAAAGGGCACTGTTTAACGACAGCGAAAATCTGAAATTTGTTTTGACAGGATTGAAGACCTTATAAAGCATTAGCCACTGAATACACTAAAAAACAAGAATTATCGAAACAAAGAAAGCAGTCACCTCGATGAGGCATTGCTTACGGGCCATAGGCCTGAGTCCTTCAATCCACTCAGGACAGGCCCGTCGAAGGGTCTCTCTCAACGGGCAACGGGCAACCGATCTTTTATCTTTCTTCGTAAACCGTCCTGCGCCTGGTGGTTAAAAAATAGTTTTTCCGGCGATTTTATCCTACTCTAAAGGGAACTCCGGCAAAACGCCCTATTTTTTTAAAAGCAGAAATAATCCGGATGCAAAGCTGGCCGCCCCTCCGATATAGGCAAACATTACCTTGTCCGTATCTGAACCTGAAATGGCCCTGGTAATCTTTGAACCGAGGGAACCGGACATCTGGAGTCCCCAGAATGCCAAACCGGCGCCCACAACAAGCAGTACTATTCCGATGAGCTTCATATTTGATTTAGATTTTTTTGCCACCACTTTCCTCCCTTTACCAATTAAACACAGACAGTACACCCTAATCCAAACACTAGCATATGATCACGGCAAATACAAAAATCACAGGGTTTTTTCCCTTTTATCTAATGATCTCTTTTTACTCAAGCTTTCCAGGCGCACCCCTTAATCCCCTCGGCCATCTATCTAAACTCACTCTCCCCTTTGATAATGAAAAGTTACCCAATTACTGAGAATCTACAGCTGGCCTTATTTTTTCCGCTTTCCGGCAATGTAGACAAGGTGCCTCAGACCGCCTCGTCCGGGCCGGTGTTTCTCGAAGGAAAAGCCGGCTCTTTCGAGACGCTTCTCGAAGGCCTTATCGGGATCTTCAGTCCAGACGGCAAAGACGCCTCCCGGCATAAGGGCAGTCCGGGTCAGGTCGAGAGCGGCGGCCCCGTAAAAGGGTTCACCCCTTTCCTTTGCCGCCTCAAAAGGCCCCTCGTAGAGGTCGAGTATGACAGCGTCAAAGCGTTTGCTTCCTCCCTCCTTTGCAGCATCTAAAATCAGGTCCGCAACGTCGGCAATCTTCACAGTCACCCTTGGGTCAGAAACAGCATTTTCCGTCAACACTGCCAGCGGACCTTCGCACCAGCCTGCAATTTCCTCATTCAACTCAGCCACTACCACCTTGGCGTCGGGCGGGAGGACGTCCAGGGCTCCCCTCAGCGTACAACCCATCCCGAGGCCTCCAATAAGTACCCTTGGGTTTTTCCTGTGACTCATAGCCTTGCAGGCGAGTTCCGACAAAACAATTTCCGAACGATTAGCCAGGGAGTTCATTAGTACACGTCCCGCAATGGTGATAAGGAAGTCCTTCTCCCCACGCTTTCTTAGTTCCAGCGTTCCCTCACCGGTTTGAACGCTATCCAGGATTTGCCACTGTTTTGCCATTTCAGATTTTCCTTTCACTCTTTAGTGGTACTATTTTTTTACGGCCCATCAGGCCGAAGATGATAATTATTTAGCTTCATGAGTGTAACAATGAATCATTGCAGTCATTGATCGGCCTGTCAAGCAGGGAAGAAGGTAAAAGACTTAATAGGATTCAGATTTCACAGATAGACGGGGTTAAAAGCTTTTTTCTGTCATTTACGTCTTTTTTCTACGGTTAAATAGAGCCCTTCACCGTACCAGTCTGCATCATCAGCCAAAGACTCACAGAGCTAAGGAATAAAGCAGGATTGATGCAAAAAGAGCTCCCTAAAAAGCTGGATAAGGAGCATTCTTTCGTTGCTCACTATGAACCTGGCTAAAGAAGGATTGACCTTGCCGGGTTTTTACTGGATTTGTAAAGCCTGTGGTGCTTCACCGAAGAAAGAAGTGGTGGAGTTGATTAAAGCTTTTAATACAATGGAATAACCTGGATGGTGGCTTAGCCTTAGAGTATGAGCATTGCGAAAAAATAACTTTGTTTGAACATTAATCCCATTGCCAAAATGGGGATTGATCCACCGGACAGAAAATCTTCTATGCCAGCGCCAGGTCTTTGATCTCGAATTTATATCGCCCTTCCCTCAACCCTACAGCTTGCCTATGAGAGGGTGCTCTTTTTTCCAGCCTGATACGCCCATGGAATTCACATAGCATATAAGCAGATCAGCCGCTCCTCGCGAATTTACAAAATGAATGAGAGATGAAGCAGCCCCTCTGGAATTTACAAAACACCACAAGCCCTCATTATCTTCTGCCAGACCGCGAGAGTTAACCGTACAGACAAGCAAATCAGCCATGTCACGGGAATTAACCCGGTGTACTAATATATCTGCTGCACCCCGAGAATTAACTTTGCAAACTAAAGCCATACATCCTCCCGGCATTCATTCTAATAAGGATTTTACCACAGAATCACATTTAAATTGAAGAATGTTAAAGATAAACCACTAAGAACTTAATATTTAAGGGGGAAAATATTGGCTTGCCCTGAAAATACCCCGGCTTCAATTGCGGATTGCGGATTGCGGATTGCGGATTGCGGATTGCGGATTGCGGATTGCGGATTGCGGATTGCGGATTGCGGATTGCGGATTGCGGATTGCGGATTGCGGATTGTAG
>Ga0224514_10000107_pt1 | contig 29176 bp, 22 predicted proteins | sample SF_May12_sed_USG_3_FD_169107 | JGI IMG/M metagenome (GOLD analysis project Ga0224514, IMG submission 169107) | Sediment microbial communities from San Francisco Bay, California, United States - SF_May12_sed_USGS_24 | ecosystem: Environmental > Aquatic > Marine > Sediment | place: USA... | reverse complement strand
TCTCATCCTGGGCACTGGCGAGACCTACCTGCTTGCCGGCGCCACCGACAACGTCCGCTTTCTGAAACAAACACTCGGCAACCTTGCTGTCCAGCCGCTGCTGTCGGGACTGGATGACGAGGTTGGAATCGTTCGTAACAGGGTAATCGGGATCGCAGCACTGCTGGACAAGGCCGCGCGGCTGAGCGACGGGGACCGGGAACAGCAGTTTTCAGCGCTGTTACTGCAATCAGATACGCAGGCCTCGGAACTGGTCACCGGAATGGGCGCACTGATGCACATATCAACCACCCGCGCGAAACAATTTGATGCAATGCTCGAACACAGTCGATACCGCACCATGCGCCTGCGTATCGGGGCCGCAGCGGCCTTCGGCTCGCTCATCCTGATTCTGTGGATGTGGACCACCAGCCGGGTAAGTAACCCGGTGCAGGACCTTACCCGGGCCGTGGAACACGCCATGGAGCGTGAAGACAGCTTCACCGGCGTTACTAACGGGCCACATGAAATCATGCAACTCAATGGCAGGCTCGCGGTGTTGATCGAGCGCCTTGAGGACGAGGTCGAGCGGCGTACGCTGCAATTGACCGAGGCACGCTCCCAGACCGAGCAGGTAAACGAACAACTGCGCGAGAAAATCACCGAACAACTGGCGAGCGAGCAACGCTTTCGCAGCGCCTTCGGTAACGCGCCAGTCGGGATGGCCCTGCTCGACGCGGCTGAACGGATCATCCAGGTTAACGCAACCTTTGCCGAGATCCTCGGCTTCGAACAGGACAATTTGCTGGACATGGGATTTCCGGAACTGCTCATACCGGATGAGCGACCGGAGTTCCTGCAGAACCTTGAAGCGCTGCACGAAAGCGACAACGGTCGCTTCGAGATCCGCCAGCGCTACCAGCACAGGGATGGCAGCGAAATATGGTGCCTGCTTTCGGCTGCTGCGCTGCACAACGAACATGATGGTAGCGAGCAGGTCATCGTGCAGCTGCTCGATGTCACCGAGGCGCAACTGATGTCCGAGGCTATCTCTTACCAGGCGCGACATGACAGCCTGACAGGCCTGCTGAATCGTCGCGAGTTCGATCACAAACTGGACACCTTCGTGCGCGATGCCGAGGACGAGGCTGACTGGGAAAACAGTATGCACGTGTTGTGTTACCTGGACCTGGATCAGTTCAAGGTAGTCAATGACAGCTGTGGACACCTGGTAGGAGACAAGCTGCTCAAGCAGGTTGCCGAAACCATTAGTGGCGAAGTGCGCAGCAGCGACCGCGTTGCACGGCTGGGCGGTGACGAATTCGGCATCCTGTTACGTAACTGCAGCATCGCCAACGCACAGCGAACCGCCAACAGCATCCGCGAGCGTATCGCAAATATGCAGATCGTGTGGGAGGGTCGGATGTACCGGATCGGGGCCAGTATCGGACTGGTCGAAATTCGCGGTGACGGCCGAACCTCCCATGACCTGATGAGCGCAGCCGATACCGCCTGCTATGCCGCCAAGAATGCGGGGCGCGATCAGGTTCACGTCTACGACCCGGACGACGACGAGTGCACCCGCCTGAACCAGGAAATGGAATGTGTCAGTCAACTGCACATGGCACTGGACCGCGATCTGTTCACGCTGGTACGTCAACCGATCATTCCGCTACAGCAGACAGACAGCAAAGGCCAGCATTACGAAATCCTGTTACGCATGCAGGATGCGTCCGGGCAGCATATATTGCCCGGCACCTTTCTACCTGCTGCCGAACGTTACAACCTGATTACGCGTATCGACCGCTGGGTGGTCCGCACGGCCATCACGTGGCTGAAAAACAACCCCGCGGAACTGAACGCGCTGGGCACCTGTTCTATCAATCTATCCGGCCAGACGCTGAGCAACACAGACCTGCTCAACTTCATCTACAGGGAAGTAATGCAGGCCGAACTTCCACACGGGGCTGTTTGCTTCGAGATCACGGAGACCGCGGCAATTACCGAGATCGCCAAGGCCCGCAAGTTCATCGAACAAATGAAAGCGATCGGCTGCCGGTTTGCACTCGACGACTTTGGACGCGGGCTGTCTTCATTCGGATACCTGAAAAACCTGCCGGTCGACTATGTGAAAATTGACGGGGAATTTATCCGCAATATCACCCGTGACACGGTGGATCTGGCAATGGTTCGCTCGATCAACGAGGTCGCGCACGCCAGTGGCAAAAAGACCATCGCAGAGTTCGTCGAGGATGCCGAAACCGCCGAGCTGCTACGCAGGATCGGGGTCGACTACGCCCAGGGCTATTACTTTGGCAAGCCTGCCGACTTCATCAAGGCCGCAAACGCCGCATAAACAATCCCGCGCCGCAGACCCGGCACTGTCTGAAGAGTTTTTTTTTGCATCTACAAGGCGCTATTTTCTTTTGCAGGCACATAATAAAGCGCCTACAGTTGCAGCATCATGTTCAACTTCACCGTCACGCCACCTCTGTCACTCTACATCCACATTCCCTGGTGTGTACGCAAGTGCCCGTACTGTGACTTTAACTCGCACGAAGCGCCCAGCGGCATCCCCCAACAGGCCTACGTCAGCGCACTGCTGGCCGACCTGGAGCAGGAACTGCCAGCAGTCTGGGGCCGGCCGGTGGAATCAATCTTTATTGGCGGCGGCACACCCAGCCTGTTTAAACCGGAAGCCATCGAGCAACTGCTCAGCGGTGTGCGCTCACGCGTGCAATTAAAACCGGGCGCGGAAATCACCCTGGAAGCCAACCCCGGCACCGTCGATCGTGAACATTTTGAAGGGTTTCGGGCAGCCGGCATCAACCGCCTGTCGATTGGCGTACAAAGCTTCAAGGATGACTTGCTGGAAGGGATCGGTCGTATCCACAGCGGCCGGGAAGCGATACGCGCCGCCGAGGCCGCCCATGACGCCGGCTTTGACAACTTTAACCTGGATCTCATGTTCGGCCTGCCTGGCCAGGCACAGCCGCAGGCGCTTGACGATCTGCGCACCGCAATCGATCTCGAGCCGGCTCACCTGTCCTGGTATGAACTGACCATTGAACCAAACACCTGGTTTTACCGTCACCCGCCACAGTTACCGGATGACACGGCGCTGTGGGACATGCAACTTGCCGGGCGCACCCTGCTGGAACAAAACGGTTATGCGCGCTACGAGGTTTCGGCCTGGTCACAACCAGGCAGGCAATGCCGGCACAATCTTAACTACTGGCAGTTCGGCGACTACCTCGGCATTGGCGCCGGCGCGCACGGCAAGATCACCAACGCGGCAACACAGAAAATTAACCGCCGGACAAAGATTCGCCACCCGAAACAGTACCTGGACGCAAAGGCGTTCGCCTCTTCCTGCAAGGAGCTGACAGCGAATGATGTGACACTGGAATTTGTCATGAATGCATTACGACTGGATGCCGGTTTCAGCACGGCCCTGTTCACGGCCACCACCGGCCTGCCCGTCACCACCATAGAGGACACTGCAACTGCCGCAATGAATGCCGGCCTACTGGTGAGCAAAGACAACAGCCTGCGTGCATCGGAACTCGGGCAACGCTACCTCAACGAACTGCTGCAGTACTGGCTGCCGGAAACGAGTGACAATGCTCAAGTCCGTTGAGTGCCCCTATTGCGGCGAATGCTTTGAAAACGCCATCGAACCGGAAGATGGCAGCCAGGACTATATCGAGGACTGCCCGGTGTGTTGCCGGCCGATCGAATTTCACACCGAAAGTAATCCTGATGAGGACACCGTATCCGTGACAGTAAGACGCGACGATGACTGATTGCGTTCCCGTCGACCGACCGGACCCTCTATTCTTCAGCACCCTGAAAGCAAGCCGCGCTCAATAGATCACTGCTGTGGACGATACCGGTTCGTAACACAGGAAAAACCGTGGAATGAACGCATGAATGACCTGCATGACCTGGAACTGCTGCTACGCTCGCGGGTGCCGCTGGTTACCATCGAGACGCATGACGAAACACGCGTCACACAACTGTTTGCCAACCTTGCGCTCAGGCTGGGCATACCGGTCATGTCGTGGTCGGCCACCAATGGTCTGCAGCGCATCGACCTTGAGCTGGCCCCGCAGCGCCACGCCAGCGAACCGCAACAGGCGCTCGGACAGGTCAAGGCCACTACCTCGCCGACCATTTACCTGCTGCTGGATTTCCACCCCTATCTCGATGACGCCTACAATGTCCGCCTGCTGAAAGAAATCGCACTGGACTACCACAGCCTCGGACACACCCTGGTATTCGTCAGTCACGAACTGACGCTGCCACCGGAAATCGCCGCGCTCAGCGCAGCCTTTAGCCTGTCGCTGCCCGACCGTACCCGGCTGGAGGCCATGGTCCGGGAAGAAGCCGGCCAGTGGGCCGGCGCCAACCCCGGCAAACAGGTCAAGACTGACCGAAAAACACTGGAGCTGGTCACCGACCAGCTGCGTGGACTCACCGGCAGTGATGCACGGCGCATCATTCGCAGCATCATCTACGATGACGGTGCGATCCGCAGTAACGACCTGGAGCGCGTTACGCACGCACGCTACCAGCTGCTGGAAGCGAACGGCGCCATTTCCTGCGAGTTCGACACCGCGGATTTTGCCGCGGTCGGCGGACTGCAAAACCTCAAGCAGTGGATCAGTCGCCGCCGCGGCGCCTTCCTGGATGCAATTGCCGCAGAAGATTCCCCGCGGGGTATCCTGCTGGTCGGCGTGCAGGGCGGCGGCAAGAGCCTGGCCGCGAAGGCAGTGGCCGGCATGTGGTCACTGCCATTGCTACGGCTGGACTTCGGCACGCTCTACAACAAGTTCTTTGGTGAAACAGAGCGCAATCTGCGTGAAGCACTTAAGGCCGCCGAGGCCATGGCGCCCTGTGTGCTGTGGATTGATGAAATCGAAAAGGCGATCGCCTCCGGCGACAATGACAACGGCACCTCGCGCCGCATTCTCGGCAACCTGCTTACCTGGATGGCGGAGCGCAAGGCGCCGGTATTTATCGTCGCCACCGCCAATGCCATAGAAGACCTGCCGCCGGAACTGATTCGCAAGGGTCGTCTTGACGAAATCTTCTTCGTCGACCTGCCGGATGCCGCAACTCGCGCGGAAATTTTTGCCATCCACCTGCGCAAGCGCGAACACAAACCGCTCGACTTCGATATTCTGACGCTGGCCGGCATCACCGAGGGCTTCTCCGGGGCCGAGATCGAGCAGGCCGTTGTTGCTGCAACCTACCTTGCCCGCGAACAACAGGCAGCCCTGGATACCGATCACATCCGCGCGGAAATCGAGCAGACCCGGCCCCTGTCCCGGGTCATGGCGGAAAAAATCGCTCACCTGCGTCACTGGGCCAGCGAGCGCACGGTCCCGGCCCACTGATCGGCCTATCCCCTGCCAGTAAACATTGTGTCACCGGCTTTTCCACCGACTTATCCACAGGCAATAACCCCATAGCTCACTGTTTATAAAGCCGTATTTATCTAAATAGTCAAATTCCCGTCGTATTTGTGCACAATCTGTGCTAGCTTGAAATGACTCCAGTAGAACAACAAGGATCCGCCGCACGGGTCATCCAGGAGCATCACATGCCAGAACTGCACGCCAGCCCGTCGTTTGATTTTGATAGCTGGGCCACACTTGCCCGCAATAATCCCCAGGCCTTTGAGACCAAACGGAATGATGTGCTTGAAAAGGCCATTCAGCAGGCCCCGGCACAGCGGCGACAGCGCCTGCGCTGCCTGCAGTGGAAACTGGACCAGGTTCGCCACACTGCACCGACCCCCATGGCAGCGACGCTACGCATGCAGCAACTCATGTGGGACAGCGTAACCGGCGAAAGTGGCCTGCTGGCGCGCCTGCAATGGCTGCATGAGGCAGAATATTCGGCGAAAAAGCCTGTAAATACGGCAAAAATCATTAAATTTCCGCAATAACCCACGAATCTGTCCTAACAAACCGCGATGCGGCATAGCCACCGCTCTGACTTGCCGTCACGTGGTAAATCACGTACGATACCCGGCCTTTTCACGGTGGCGTTATAGCGCGCCAGCCGGAACCGTTCGTCACTTACGAGGCAGTCATGAAAGCAGATACACATCCGACATACGAAGCCATCAAGGTCACCTGCAGTTGCGGTGAAACCTTTGAAACCCGTTCCACGGTGGGCGACGATCTGAACATCGAGGTGTGCTCCAAGTGTCACCCGTTCTACACCGGCAAGCAGAAAATGCTGGATACCGGCGGCCGTGTCGACAAGTTCCGCCAGCGCTACGGGAATAGCTGATCACGGCGCGAATGCAATCACGATTTTCACGACAGGGGGCGGCCGATTCGGTCGCCCCCTTTTCGTTGTGGCGGCTGCTACTGTGCAGCGTACTGCTATCCTGCCCCGGCATCTCCGCTGCTGCAGGTGAATGCCCGGCAGAACATATTGATGAGCGCGCTCAGGTTATCCACGTCTTTGATGGCGATACCATCAAGCTGCAGGATGGCCGCCGTGTTCGCCTGATCGGCATCAATACCCCTGAAATGGCGCGCGACGACAGGCACACCGAGCCCTTTGCGAACGAGGCCCGCGCCAGCCTGCAGGCCTTGCTGGACAACAATAACCGGACGCTGTTGCTGCAATATGGCAGTGACACACATGACCATTACGGACGACTGCTGGCACACGCTTTTTTGCAAAACGGCAACAACGTCGCGTCCATGCTGCTTAAGCAAGGCCTGGCAACTGCACTGGTCGTGGCGCCAAACACCTGGGCCGTGGACTGCTACCAGCGGCTGGAGGATGCAGCCCGCATTAACCGGGACGGACTGTGGGCGCTGGAAAAGTACCAGGCCCGCGCCAGCACAGCACTGCCTGCCAACCTGCGCGGGTTTGCTATTGTCTACGGTAACGTCATCGGGGCCAGAGCTGAAAAGCACGGACTCTGGATCGATCTCGATGGACCGCTGACACTGCACATCAACAAGCGCGACCGGGTCAATTTTTCACCCGGTTACCTGGAACAGCTGAAAGGCCATACAGTCGAAGTCCGTGGCTGGATAAAATCCGACCGGCAGGGCCTGAGGATGAACATACAACATCCGGCCGCGCTGGTGACCATGACACCGGAGCCTGGCTAGATGCATCACACGCTGACACACTTCGCCAACCACCTCTTGCGCGGTGCCATGCTTACCATCGTGGCATCCATGCTGGGCGCCTGCGCAACCAACCCGGTCACCGGCGAGCAGGACTTTGTGCTGATGTCAGAGGAGCAGGAGATCAGCCTGGGGCGCAAGTACAGCGCCGAAATCATCAAGGAGATGCCGCCCTACGACCATCCCGGGCTCGCCCGACTGGTGCAGGAGGTTGGCGAGAAAGTGGCCGCCAACAGCCACCGGCCGGAACTGATCTATCGGTTTAGCGTGCTCGACAGTACCTCGGTCAACGCCTTTGCCCTGCCAGGCGGTTATATCTACATCACGCGCGGCCTGCTTGCCTATCTCAATTCCGAGGCCGAACTGGCAGCCGTGCTGGGACACGAGATTGGTCACGTCACCGCGCGCCACAGCGTGCGTCAGCACAGTACCGCAACCGCAACCGGCATCCTTGGCGCCGTGCTCGCCGCCTCGACCGGCATCCAGGGTGCCGATACGCTGACCAACCTGGCAGGTACCGCCATCGTGCGCGGCTACGGTCGTGAACATGAACTGGAAGCCGACCGGCTTGGCGCCGGGTACCTGGCGAAAACCGGTTATGACCCGCAGGGCATGCTGCAGGTCGTGCGTGTACTGAAAGACCAGGAGACCTTTGACAAACAGGTTGCCGAACTGGAAGACCGTGAACCAAGGGCCTATCACGGCCTGTTCTCCACCCACCCGGACAACGACAAACGCCTGCAGGAAGTCATCGCAGCAGCCGGCAGCCAGCGTGCGCCCGGGCCGGCACGCACAGGACGGGACAGCTTCCTGCAGACACTGGATGGCATGACCTTCGGGGCGCGTGAGGCCGATGGCATCGTGCGAAACCACCATTTCTACCACAAGGACCTGGATTTCGCGCTGACCTTTCCGGACGGATGGCGCATCGACAACGAGGCGGACCGCATCGTCGCCGGCAGCCGCGATAGCGATGGCATCGTCCAGGTGACCGTCACCGACCTGAACAAGCGGATTACGCCGCAGGAGTTCATGCGCTCACGCATGCACCTTGAAAATATGCAGGGCGGCAAAGCCTTTACGACCGGCGGATTCCAGGGCTACACGGCTATTGCAGATGGCAAGACCCCTTGGGGCATGCGTGCCGTGCGCTACGTGGTCATCTATCGCGATACCAGCGCCTGGCTGTTCGCCGGCGCTGCCAAAGAGCGGGGTAATACCGACAAGTACCACGGGGCCACACTGGCCACCGCGTCAAGTTACCGGCCGTTGAATGATGAAGAACAGGCACTGGCCAGCGAGCAGCACCTGAAAATCATCTCGGTACCGGCCGGGACCCGCTACGCGGAACTTGCCAGGACCTCACCGATTGCAAATTACCCGGAGCAGCAGTTGCGCCTGCTCAACGGGGACTACCCGGACGGCGAACCGGAAACGGCACAGCAGATGAAAATCGTCCACTAGCCGGCCACGGGGCCCGGTTTTTTTATCCGCTGCGACACCGGGTATACTGTCACCCCCATCAGACCACCACCGAACAATAACCGCACCAGGCTGCGAAGGGAAAACGGGATGAACAAGATCAGTATCATCGGCGCAGGCCGTGTCGGCGAATCCACCGCGCAGATACTGGCGCAGCGCGGCATGTGCCATGAAGTGGTGCTGCTGGATGTGCGCGAAGGTGCCGCCGCAGGCGCTGCACTGGATATTCGCCAGTCCGCCGCCTTTCATGGTTTTGACACCCGCGTTGTCGGCGGTAGCGATCCGGCCCTGCTGAAGGATTCCGGACTGGTCATTGTCACCGCCGGCTCACCGCGCAAGCCGGGCATGTCGCGCAGCGATGTGCTGGATGTGAACCGGGCCGTTATCGACAGCGTGGTTGACCAGGTACTGGAAAATGCGCCGGACAGCCTGTTGCTGCTGGTCACCAACCCGGTTGATGTGCTGACCCTGCACGCCTGGCAGCGCACCGGCTGGGAACGCAACCGCGTATTCGGGCAGGCGGGCGTACTGGACGCCGCACGTATGGCCAGCTTCATGGCAGAAGAAACCGGCCTCTCGGTCAAGGATATCCAGACCATGGTCATTGGCGGACATGGCGATTCCATGGTGCCGCTGACCCGCTTCAGCACCATCAACGGCGTGCCGGCCAGCACCTTTCTCACCCCGGAAACGATACAACGCATCAACGCGCGCACCCAACATGGCGGCGCCGAAGTACTGGAACTGCGCCAGAACAGCAGCGCCTACAACGGCCCGGCGGCAGCAATCGCAACCATGGTAGAGGCGATCTGTAACAATAGCGCCAGGGTATTACCCAGCGTCTGCATCCTCGACGGCGAATACGGTCAACACGATATTCCCGCCGGAGTGCCGGCCATTCTCGGCAACAAGGGGATCGAAAAGGTGATTGAACTGCCCCTGGATGATACAGAGCGCGCTGGACTGCAGGCCTCGATCGACAGCATCAAGGCCGACCTGTAGCGATGTGCTAGAACAACTGGTCAGTAGCGGCGTCACCTGCGGCCGACCCACCAACAGACGTCGACGAGCCGCTGCCGCCCTGCGGCACATTCTCCACCATGAAGGTTTCAAAAATGGCGTCGTGCTGGCCGCTGCCTGCCAGTAGCCCGGTCTGCGGATCAATGCGCACCGTCACCAGCCCTTCCGGTGGCTCCTGTTTTTTCACCGGGACACCTTTCAGCGCAACCGCCATGTAATCGATCCACATGGGCAAGGCGGCATGCCCGCCTGTTTCACCCCGACCAAGCGGCTGCAACTGGTCGAACCCGACCCATGCAGTTACCGCCAGTGCGTGATTGAAGCCGGAGAACCAGCCATCCATCTGATCATTGGTGGTGCCGGTCTTGCCGGCCAGGTCCGGTCTGCCCAGTACGCGCGCCTTACGCCCGGTGCCACGCTGGATGACGTCACGCATCATCGAGGTCATGAGCCAGACATTACGCGGCGCCAGCACCGGCCTGGCCAGTGGCAGTGGCCGCTCCCCATCGCTATTGATGGTCTCCATGGTTTCCGCGCAGTGCGTGCAGACCACCGCCGGCCTGGCCTGGTATACCAGCTTGCCCTCCGCATTGCTGATGCGCTTGATGAAATAGGGCTCGACCAGGTGACCGCCGTTGGCCAGCACCGCGTAGGCACGCGCCATCTGTAACGGCGTGACCGAGGCACTGCCCAGCGCAAGCGTGAGATCACGCGGCAACTGGCTGGATTCAAAACCGAAACGCGTGGCATATTTGGCCGCATAGTCAGCACCGATGTCACGCAGGATACGGATCGAAACCAGGTTGCGTGAACGGTACAACGCCTCGCGCAACCGCGTGGGACCATAGAACTGGCCACTGTAATTTTCCGGACGCCAGGTTGACTCCAGCTTCGGGTCGTCAAACACAACCGGGGCATCATTGATAATGCTGGCAGGTGTATAGCCCTTTTCAAGCGCCGCGGAATAGATCACCGGCTTAAAGCTGGAGCCCGGCTGGCGCTGGGCCTGTGTGACCCGGTTGAACTTGCTGTTGTAAAAATCAAACCCGCCGACCAGCGCCAGGATGGCACCATCTACCGGTCTGAGCGCAACCAGCGCACCCTCCACGGCAGGCACCTGGGACAGTTCCCAGCGGTCGTCCTCCAGTTCCCGTACACGGACGATATCGCCCGGCACAAGGATATCGCTGGCCTGCTTGGGAGCAGCACCCTTGCGGTTCACACCCCGGTAGGGACTTGCCCAGTCCAGCCCTTCCCAGTCCAATTGTAATTCCGCACCGTCACCAAGCTGGAGTTGCGCGGTCTGCCCATCCACCTGCGTGACCAGCGCGGCCACCAGCCCGCCCACTGCGGGATAATCTGACAGCAAGGCAGCCCCCCGGTCTTCCTGGCTGACCTCGGTCGTATCCACGTGCGCCTCGACACCGCGGTAGCCATGGCGCTTGCTGTAGGCTATCAGGTCATCACGCAAGGCCTTGTTTGCGGCCGACTGGTGAGTGACGTCCACGGTGGTAATCACCTCGAAGCCGGAGGTGTAGGCCTGCGGACCGTAGCGCTCGACCATTTCGCTGCGCACCATTTCAGCGACAAAAGGCGCACTCGCCTCGGCCTGCACGGCATGCAGCACCGCCGCGTCCGTCTCGGCGACCGCCACCGCATGCTGCTCGTCATCGATGTACCCCAGGTTCAGCATACGACCAAGGATATAGTCGCGCCTTTCCGTCGCGGCCTCTGGGTCATTGATCGGGTTGACGCGCGAAGGCGCCTTGGGCAGCGCAGCGATCATGGCCATTTGTGCCAGCGAAAGCTCATCGATGCCATGCCCGTAATAGATCTGCGCCGCAGTCTCCACGCCGTAGGCACGATTCCCCAGGTAGATCTTGTTGAAGTACAGCTCAAGGATTTCGTCCTTGCTGAGCGAACCCTCGATACGAAACGCCAGCAGGATCTCTGTCAGCTTGCGCATGTAGGTCTTCTCACTGGAGAGGAAGAAATTACGCGCCACCTGCATGGTGATTGTGCTCGCACCGCGACGCTTTTTTCCCGTGCGCGCCAATTCAATGACGGCCCGTGCCAGTCCGGGGAAATCCACGCCGGAATGATCGTAGAAGTGGTCATCCTCGGCAGCCAGAAAGGCCTTCACCAGCAGCGGCGGCACCTCCTCGATAATCACCGGAGAGCGGCGCTTCTCGCCGAACTCCGCCAGCAATCTGCGATCATGCGTGTAAACCCGCAGCGGCTCCTGTAGCTGCACATCCTTCAGCCTGGCGATAGAGGGTAACTGTGGCTCGATCCTGATATAGAGCCAGGCTGACACCAGGGCTGTCAAAAAAATAACTGTCAACAACAGGGACAGCAGGTAAGGGCCGGTACGACGCAGATTCATATTATTGGTGGCAACCTGTGATCGGGTTCAAAGAATAGACCTTAAACGGGTCATAAATTAATAAATAATCGCCGCGCAGGAAAAATATCCTAAACAAAATTTCCGCCCGACCGATATGCAGTGACAGTAACCTTTTTTTAATTACACATTAGTTGACAAGCATTTGGCAATGTCCTCTAATGCGGCGAACTACCTGTGCTGTCCAACAGCGGGTAACTAAAAGGAAAATATTGTGCCATTCGCGCAACTATTCAAACGGACGAAACCACCACTCATTGGCCTGGACATCAGTTCAACGGCTGTCAAGCTGCTGGAACTGAGCCGGAGCGGCTCGCGCTACCGGGTCGAAAGCTACGCCGTTGAGCCCCTGCCACCCAATTCCGTTGTCGAGAAGAATATTACCGACGTGGACGCCGTAGGTGAAGCGGTACGGCGCGCTGTCAAGCGCTCCGGCACACGCATCCAGCACGCGGCGGTTGCCATAGCCGGCTCCTCGACAATCACCAAGATCATACCGATGCCAGCCGGCCTCAGCGAGGACGATCTGGAGAGCCAGATTGATCTGGAAGCAGATCAATATGTGCCCTATCCGCTGGAAGAGGTGAACATGGATTTCGAGGTGATCGGCCCCTCGGAAAACAACCCGGACACCGTGGACGTCCTGCTGGCGGCCTGCCGCAGCGAGAATGTCGACCTGCGCAGCGCAGCGGTTGAAACCGGCGGCCTGACCACCCAGGTCATGGACGTCGAGTCATTCGCCAGTGAGAACGCCTTTGCGATACTGGCGGACCAGTTGCCGGACCAGGGTGCGGGCAAGACTATCGCGGTCATCGATGTGGGCGCCTCCATGACGACCCTCAACGTGATACACAACCTGAAAAGTATCTACACCCGCGACACTGTATTTGGTGGCAAGCAGCTGACCGAAGAAATCATGCGTCGTTACGGACTGTCCTATGAAGAGGCCGGCATGGCAAAACGCCAGGGCGGTCTGCCGGAAAGCTACCAGACAGATGTACTGGAACCCTTCAAGCAGGCCATGACCCAGCAGGCCAGCCGCTCACTGCAGTTTTTCTATTCCTCCAGCCCGCACAGCACGGTAGATCACATCGTACTGGCTGGTGGCAGTGCCTCCATTCCCGGTATGGATGAAATGATCCAGGAAAAACTGGGTGTTGAAACAACGATTGCCAACCCGTTTGCATCGATGTCCCTGTCCGCGCGCATCAAGCCGCAGACACTGAGCAACGACGCGCCAGCCCTGCTGGTTGCCTGCGGACTGGCACTCAGGAGCTTTGACTGATATGGCACATATAAACCTGCTTCCATGGCGTGAAGAGCTCAACAAACAGAAACAGCGCGAATTTGCGTTTGCTGCCGGCGGCGGCGCCGTCGTTGCCGCACTGGTCGTACTGCTCGCCCACGTTCACTTCGAAAGTAATATCCAGAACCAGAACCAGCGTAACGAGTTCCTGCAGTCAGAAATCGCGGTCCTGAACAAGCGCATCGGTCGCATCCAGGAGCTCGAAAAGATGAAGGACAATCTGCTGGCACGTATGAACGTGATCCAGGAGCTGCAGAGCAGCCGCCCGGAAAGTGTTCACCTGATGGACGAACTGGTGAGGACTATGCCGGAAGGCGTGTACCTGAAGAGTTTTACCCAGAAGACCCGCAACCTGGTATTGACCGGCATTGCCCAGTCCAATGCCCGTGTCTCCGACTACATGCGTAATATCGATGGCTCGGAATGGTTTGCCGGTCCGCGTCTTGACCTGATCAAAACCACCGAATCCAACCGACGCCGTATAGCGAACTTTACCCTGCGAGGCAGCCAGAAGGCCCGCAAGAAGAGTGAGAGTGAGGCTGATGGCAAAGGCGAGGCCGGGTAATCATTATGGATATAAATGAACTTGATCTGACTAATATTGCGCGCTGGCCGGCGGCCGCGCGTGCCGTAATCATCCTGTTTCTTATGGCTGGTATCATTTTCCTCGGCTACTGGTTCCATAACAAGGACCAGCTGGTTGTGCTGGAAGACGCCGAGCGCAAGGAAGCAGACCTCAAGGTCATCTTCGAGAAAAAGGCCGAACAGGCAGTGAACCTGGAAGCCTACGAGAAACAACTCGAGGAAATGCGCGAATCGTTTGGCGCCATGCTGCGCCAACTGCCGAACCAGACGGAAGTCGCTGAGCTGCTGGTCGACGTCTCCCAGACCGGCCTGGCCAGTGGCCTGGAGTTCGAACTGTTCCAGCCGAAGCGCGAGAATCCCAGGGAGTTCTATTCCGAACTGCCCATCACCATCCGTGTCATAGGTGATTATCACGAGTTCGGTGACTTCGTCAGTGGCGTCGCTGCCTTGCCGCGAATTGTCACGCTACACAACATCAAGATCAGCCGCGCCGGCAAGGCCGACATGCTTGCCATGGACCTGACCGCAAAGACCTACCGCTATCTCGAAGATGATGAGAGAGCCGGGGAGGTGGCCAAATGATGCACAGAAAATTACGCCCCGTATCCAACTGGCTGCTGGTTGCTGCAGTGTCAGCAAACCTGCTTGCCTGCTCCGGCGACCCGACCAGTGACCTGACTGACTATGTCGAGACCGTGAAAAACCAGCAGGTATCGCGAATCGAACCGCTGCCGGAATTCAGTCCATATGAATCGTTTACCTATGCGGCGAACGATCTGCGTGACCCGTTTACCGAGCCCTCATTCTCCAACCAGCAGGCCGTAACTATCCAGGTGTCAAACAACGGTATCAAGCCGGACTTTGACCGCTCTGCCGAGCCGCTCGAGGAATTTCCGCTCGACAGTCTGCGCATGGTCGGCACCCTGGAACAGCATGAAGCCAGTTGGGCACTGATCAATGATACCGATGGCACCATTCATCGGGTGCAGACCGGCAACTATGCCGGGCAGAACCACGGCAAGATCACGCGGGTAACTGAATTCGAAGTCGAACTTACTGAAATTATTCCGGATGGTATCGGTGGCTGGATGGAACGCCAGGCAACGATCGCCATCAGCGAATAACCTACAGGGTGATAACAATGATCGGAACTTTCTCTCGCCGTTTGCAGACACGTGAATCCTCGCTGATTCAGTCCACCAAACGACAGGCCGGCAAACTATGCAATAAACTGCTTACCGCGGGCCTGCTGTTGTTGGGCGGCATCGTCACGGCACATGCAGCCGGCAATACCCTGCAGAATGTCGAATTTACCAGCCTGGCTGGCAACAAGGCACAGATCACCCTGACCATGAGTCAGCCGGCAACTGCGCCGCTAAGCTTTACCATCGATAATCCGGCACGCATTGCGCTGGACTTTCCGGAGACCAGTAATGGTCTGGCCGAGCGTTCGCAGAATATCGGTATCGGAATGGCGGACAGCATGACTGTGGTCGAGGCCAAGGGTCGCACCCGCGTGGTGGTAAACCTGTCTGACATGGTTCCGTACGAGGCACATGCCGACGGCAACAAGGTGGTACTGACGATCCAGGGCGCCGGTCGCGAACTTTCCGAGGCCGAGGCTATCGCCATGAACACTGCCGGGGGCAGCAACAACCAGCTTGGCAATGTTGACTTCCGCCGCGGCGAAGCGGGCGAAGGCCGCGTCATCGTGACGCTTTCCGACCCATCCATCCCGGTCGACATGCGCCAGGAAGGCGGCAAGGTCGTGGTGGATTTCTACCGCGCACAGTTACCAAAAGAGCTGGAACGCCGCATGGACGTGCTGGACTTTGCCACGCCGGTAAAGACCATCGATACCTACACCAAGGGTGAGAATGTCCACATGGTAATTACCCCGATGGGCGAGTATGACTACATTGCCTACCAGTCGGATGACCAGTTCACCATCGAGGTCCGCCAGCTGACCAAGGAAGAAGCCGAGGAAAGCAAGAAGGACGAACTCGGCTACTCCGGCGAACGCCTGTCCCTGAACTTCCAGGACATCGAGGTACGTTCGGTGCTGCAGCTGATCGCAGACTTCACCGGTATCAACGTGGTTGTCAGCGACACGGTTAATGGCAGCCTGACCCTGCGCCTCAAGAACGTACCCTGGGATCAGGCGCTGGATATCATCCTGAAGACCAAGGGCCTGGCCATGCGCCAGAGCGGCAATGTCATGCTGGTGGCCCCGAGTGAGGAAATCGCCGCCCGCGAGAAACTGGAACTGGAATCCATGAAGCAGATCGAGGAACTCGAGCCGCTGTATTCCGAGTTCATCCAGATCAACTACGCCAAGGCATCGGCCATTGTCTCCTTGCTTAAGAGCGAGGAAACCTCGCTGATGTCGGATCGCGGCATGGCAACGATCGACGCACGCACCAACACCGTGCTGATACAGGACACGGCCGCCAAGCTGACCGAGATTCGCACGATGATCGCACAGCTGGACGTACCGGTACGCCAGGTGCTGATCGAGTCCCGCGTGGTGGTTGCCGACACAAACTTCTCGCGCGATCTCGGCGTCGAGTTAACTGCGACCAGGGACTACACCAACAGCTCGAATCATTTCGTGGACGGTGACTTCCTCGTGGCCCTCCCCGCTACAGGTCCCACCACCACTCTTAGCATGGGCTTCGGCAAGATCGGCAGCCACTTCCTTGACCTCACGCTGACCGCTGCGGAGGCCGAGGGCCTGACGGAAACCATTTCCAGCCCGCGCGTGCTGACATCCAACCAGAAGGCGGCCTATATCGAGGTGGGTACGGAAATCCCGTATGAGAAGGCCACTTCCAGTGGCGCAACCAGCGTCGCCTTCAAGAAGGCCGTGCTGAGCCTGAACGTCACGCCGCAGATCACGCCGGATGATCGTATCGTTATGGACCTGATCATCACCAACGATACGGTGGGTCAGAATACCGATGCTGGCCCATCCATCGATACCAACGAGGTAGCCACCCAGGTGCTGATCGATAATGGCGAGACCCTGGTACTGGGCGGTGTCTACACGGAAGTGAACGTCGACCAGGTCAAACGGACACCGGTGCTGGGTGAACTGCCTGTAGTCGGCTGGCTGTTCAAGAATACCCTCAAGGAGTCTGACAAGGGCGAACTGCTGATCTTCGTGACACCGAAGATCGTCAAGGAAGAACTGCGGATCTGACCCTCTGTCGCTGGTATTGCTTGCCAGCAAGACAATAATCTGTCATACCTGCCCGGCATGAAAATGCCGGGCAGTTTGTTTTTGACAGGACCGATGGGGGCCGGGAAATCCACCATCGGCCGCCAGTTATCGAAACGGCTGAAGATGGCCTTCCATGACAGCGACCATGAAATCGAAAGGCGCACCGGTGTCGATATCCCGCTGATCTTTGAACTCGAGAGCGAGGCCGGTTTCCGCAAGCGCGAGAGCGCCGTCATCGATGAACTGACCCAACTGCCGGATATCATCCTCTCGACCGGTGGCGGCGCCATCCTCGACCCGGAAAACCGCCAGCACCTGAGCAGCCGCGGCACGGTAATCTATCTGCACACCTCGGTGGACCAGCAACTCAGGCGCACCAGCCGCGACCGCAACCGCCCCCTGCTACAGACCGACAACCCGCGTGCAAAACTGGAAGAACTGATGGCCATACGTGAGCCACTGTACCGCGAAGCCGCCGATATCGTGATCAATACCGACGGCATGCGTGTTATGGACGTGGTCCGGGAAATCATCAAACGCCTCGATTGAGCCGGTTTTGCACTCCGGCACCATAATTGGCTATGCTGGCCGGCAACTTCCTTAACTAACAGGCACATGAAGACTCTGACCGTTGACCTTGGCGCGCGCAGCTACCCGATCCACATCGGGCAAAACCTGCTCGATGACCCCGCACTGCTGACGCCGCATATTCACGGCCGCCAGGTGCTGGTGGTAAGTAATGAAACCGTCGCCCCGCTCTACCTCGACCGCCTGCTGGCCCTGCTGACTGACTTTGACGTCGCCACGGTCATCTTGCCGGACGGGGAACAGTTCAAGAACCTGGACACCCTGAACACCATCTACACCGCGCTGCTGGAACACCGCCTGAATCGCGGCTGCACGCTGGTCGCCCTCGGTGGTGGCGTGGTTGGTGACATTACCGGTTTTGCTGCCGCCAGTTACCAGCGCGGCGTGGCCTTCCTGCAGGTGCCAACCACCCTGCTGGCACAGGTGGACTCCTCGGTGGGGGGCAAGACCGGGGTAAACCACGCGCTGGGCAAAAACATGATCGGCGCCTTCCATCAGCCCGGCTGCGTACTGATTGATACCAACACCCTCGATACCCTGGACGACCGCCAGCTGGCCGCCGGCCTGGCCGAGGTGATCAAGTACGGGCTGATCCATGACGCCGGCTTTTTTGACTGGCTGGAACAGAACATGGCCGCGCTCAAGTCACGCGACAAGCAGGCGCTGGCATACGCCATCGAGCGCTCCTGCGCCATCAAGGCGGAAATCGTTGCCGCCGACGAACGCGAAAGCGGTAAACGCGCCCTGCTCAACCTCGGCCATACCTTTGGGCATGCGATCGAAACCGGCACCGGTTACGGCAACTGGCTGCATGGCGAGGCAGTTGCAGCCGGCATGGTGATGGCGGCAGACCTGTCCGCGCGGCATGGCTGGCTGACAGCGGCGGATGTCGAGCGTACCGCGCAACTGATAAGCACGGCGGGGCTGCCCACCGCGCCACCGGCAGAAATGAGCACCCAGCAGTTTCTTGATCTCATGGCGGTCGATAAAAAGGCCCTCGACAGTGGCCTGCGCCTGGTACTGCTCAAATCGATTGGCAATGCCGTGGTAACGGCTGACTACCAGTCGGACCTGCTTGCCGCCACACTGGCCGAAACGTCGTCCGCTGCATGAGCAGCGCAGATACACAGACAAACCCTGTCACGCCGGCGCCTTATGCCGCCAACCCGGAAACCTCTCGCGGCCGGCGCCACCCGGAACCGGCGCCGGCCCATCGCAGTGAATACCAGCGTGACCGCGACCGCATCATTCACTCGGCGGCATTTCGCCGTCTGGAGTACAAGACGCAGGTTTTCGTCAACCACGAGGGCGACCTGTTTCGCACCCGCCTGACCCATTCCATCGAAGTGGCGCAGGTGGCACGCTCCATCGCACGCGCACTCAAACTCAACGAAGACCTCACCGAGGGCATCGCCCTCGCGCATGACCTTGGCCATACCCCGTTTGGCCATGCCGGGCAGGATGCGCTGAATGCCTGCATGCAGGACTACGGCGGCTTTGAACACAATCTGCAGTCACTGCGCGTGGTCGATGAACTGGAAGAACGTTATGCGGAATTTACCGGCCTCAACCTGACGTTTGAATCACGCGAAGGCATCCTCAAGCATTGCTCGCGCAAGAATGCCGAGGCACTTGGCGAGCTCGGGGAGCGTTTCATCCAACGCACGCAACCCTCGCTGGAAGCACAGCTGACCAACCTTGCCGATGAAATTGCCTATAACAGCCATGATGTGGATGACGGGCTGCGCTCCGGGCTGATTGACGTCGACGCCCTCTGCGAGGTCGTGTTGTTCCGGGAACAGTACGAGATCGTGCGTGCAAAATACCCGCAACTGGCACCACGTCGCACCATTCACGAGGTGGTACGGCGCCTGATCGGTTGCCAGGTCATCGACCTGGTAGAAACCAGTGCAGAACGCCTTGCCTCGGCAAAACCAGAGACGATTGATGATGTACGTCAACACGGCGAGCCACTGGTCAGCTTCAGTGACGGGATGCGTGAGAAAAACCTCGACCTGAAACGCTTCCTGCGCGCCCGGCTGTATCGCCACTATCGCGTACACCGCATGACCGCCAAGGCCGGGAAAACCATCACGGCACTGTTTAGCGCATTCCTCGAAGACCCGCGCCTGTTACCGGATGATGCCAGGGCGCATGTTAAAGCGCTGGAAAACAGTGAAGGTGACTACGGCCGCGCACGTGCAGTGGCCGACTACATTGCCGGCATGACCGACCGCTACGCCATCGCCGAGTATGACCGCACCTTCAACCCGGCGATGTAGTGAGACCCCGACGAATTAGAGACGCTTGTCATTACGAACGAAGCGCGGCAATCTCATGGTTTAGCATCCGTCATCAGGAGATTGCTTCGTCACTACGTTCCTCGCAATGACGACGTATCCAGCTCATGCGCATCTACATGCAAATCCCGCCCGAGGGTGACAAGGCACCACGCTTCTATCACCTGCACCTGCAGGAAGATCTGCTGGAAGGCTGGTCACTGATTCGCGAGTGGGGCTACCAGGGCGCGCGCGGACGCGTCGTGCGAGAGCACTTCCCGGACCGGGAAAGTGCCGAGACGGCCCTGATCCGGGTACGCGATGAGCAGCTCAAGCGTGGCTACCAGGTGGTATTCATGCAGGCACAGACGGAATAGCCCTGCTGCCGCAGCTTGTCCATATCCCTGATACTAAAAGGGAAAAACCCCCATCTCCAAATTGAACCGCAGGCATAGCGGCGCTATACTGTCCGGCCTTTTGCGCAGCCGCCCGCCAAACCACGGGCCGGCCTGTTGCGCACGGGCAGTTAGTTTATAACCAATTGTTTCTGTTATTAATTTTGCCTACGCATGGCGTGTGGCGGGATAACACGGAACACGCTTTATATAAAAAGGTATTTCCTAATGACGCACGGCATGCTGCCACCACGACAAGGTCTCTATGATCCTGCCAATGAACACGACGCCTGTGGTGTCGGATTTGTAGCCAACGTCAAGGGGCGCAAAAGCCACGAGATCGTCCAGCAGGGACTGCGCATCCTGGAAAACCTGACCCACCGCGGTGCCGTTGGTGCCGACCCGCTGGCCGGAGACGGTGCCGGCATCCTGATACAGATTCCGGATACCCTGCTGCGCGAGGAGTGCGGCAAACTCGGTATCGAACTGCCGGCTGCCGATGATTACGGTGTTGGCATGATGTTCCTGCCGAGTGAGGCAGACACCCGCAGCTGGTGTGAAGGCCTGATCGAACAGATGATCGCAGAGGAAGGCCAGACCCTGCTGGGCTGGCGCGATGTACCCACTGACAACAACGGACTGGGGGCAAGCGTCAAGCAGGTCGAGCCGGTCGTACGCCAGGTATTTATCGGCAAGGGCGCCGAATGCAGCGACACCGATGGCTTTGAGCGCACTCTGTTCATTATCCGCAAACGCGTGGAAAACGCAGTGCGCGATTCCGGCAAGCCCGGCCATGAATGTTTTTACGTGCCTTCCATGTCCGCGCGCACCATCTGCTACAAGGGCATGCTGCTTGCCGACCAGGTGGGCACCTACTATGCCGACCTGAACGACGCACGCATGACCTCGGCCCTGGCACTGGTGCACCAGCGTTTCTCCACCAACACCTTTCCGTCCTGGGACCTGGCACACCCGTTCCGCATGATTGCGCACAACGGTGAGATCAATACCCTGCGCGGCAACATCAACTGGATGAATGCGCGCCGCCACTCGATGGCATCGGAGCTGTTCGGTGACGACCTGCAAAAACTGTGGCCGCTGATCGCCGAGGGCCAGTCCGACTCGGCCTGCTTCGATAATGCACTGGAGTTGCTGGTCACCGGCGGCTATTCCATGGCGCATGCCATGATGCTGCTCATCCCGGAGGCCTGGGCCGGCAACCCGCTGATGGATGAGAAACGCCGCGCCTTCTACGAATATCACGCTGCCGTCATGGAGCCGTGGGACGGACCGGCGGCGGTGGCATTTACCGATGGCCGCCAGATCGGCGCCACGCTGGACCGCAACGGCCTGCGCCCGGCGCGCTACCTGATTACCGATGACGACCTGGTGGTGATGGCCTCCGAAATGGGCGTGCTGGACATCCCGGAGGAACGCATTGTCAAGAAATGGCGCCTGCAGCCTGGCAAGATGTTCCTGATCGACATGCAGCAGGGACGCATCATCGATGATGCGGAACTGAAGGAAACCCTGTCCAACAGCCGCCCCTACCAGGACTGGCTCGACAAGACCCAGATCCGCATCGAGGACCTGCCGGGCCAGGTTGCACCGATGGCACCGGACAGCGACACCCTGCTCAACCGGCAGCAGGCCTTTGGCTATACCCAGGAGGACATCAAGTTCCTGATGACGCCAATGGCGGCTACCGGTCAGGAAGCCATTGGCTCGATGGGTGCAGACAACCCGATCGCGGTACTGTCGAACAAGTCAAAACCGCTGTCGAATTATTTCAAGCAGAACTTTGCCCAGGTCACCAACCCGCCGATCGACCCGATCCGCGAGGAACTGGTGATGTCGCTGGTATCCCTGATCGGCCCGCGCCCGAACCTGCTTGGCCACGAGTCGGCCGGCGAACACATGCGCCTGGAAGTCAGCCAGCCGATCCTGACCAATACCGACATCGAACGCATCCGCCATATCGAAGACCATACCAACGGTGCATTCCGTACCCGCACCGTGGATATTTGCTACCCGGCTGACGGGGGTGCAGACGGTATGCAGGGAGCGCTGGACAACGTGTGCCGGCAGGCCAGGCAGGCCGTTACCGAGGGCTACAACATCCTCATCCTGTCCGACCGCAACGCCGATGCCGATCACATTGCCATCCCGGCGCTGCTGGCGACCGCCAGCGTGCACCACCACCTGGTACGTGCCGGCCTGCGCACCGAGTCCGGCCTGGTCGTGGAGAGTGGCGCAGTACGCGAAGTACACCAGTTTGCAACACTCGCCGGTTACGGCGCTGAGGCCATCAACCCCTACCTGGCATTTGAGTCACTGGAATCGATCCGTAACCAGTTGCCGGGCGAGCTGGATTCCGACGAAGTCCAGAAGCGCTACATCAAGGCGATCGGCAAGGGGCTGCTCAAGGTCATGTCTAAAATGGGCATCTCCACCTACCAGTCCTATTGTGGCGCCCAGATCTTCGATGCCGTCGGCCTGAGCACGGCATTCGTCGACGCCTACTTCACCGGCACCACCACCACTATCGAGGGTATCGGTCTGAAAGAGGTCGCCGAGGAAACCGTGCGCTGGCAACGCGATGCCTATGGTGACGCACCGATCTACCGCAGCAGCCTGGACGTGGGTGGCGACTACGCGTTCCGCATCCGTGGCGAAGACCACATGTGGACACCGGATACGATTGCAAAACTGCAACATTCCACGCGCACCAACGACGCGAAGACCTTCAAGGAGTTCGCGCGCCTGGTCAACGAGCAGAACGAACAGTTGATGAACCTGCGTGGCCTGTTCGAGTTCAAGCTCTCCGATAACCCGGTGCCGCTGGATGAAGTGGAACCGGCCAGCGAGATCGTCAAGCGTTTCTCGACCGGCGCCATGTCATTTGGCTCGATCTCCTACGAGGCACACTCGACACTGGCGATTGCCATGAATCGTATCGGCGGCAAATCCAACACCGGCGAAGGCGGCGAACTCGCCGAGCGTTTCAAGCCGATGGATAACGGCGATACGGCACGTTCTGCCATCAAGCAGGTTGCCTCGGGGCGCTTTGGCGTCACTACCGAGTACCTGGTGAATTCCGATGTCATCCAGATCAAGATGGCGCAGGGTGCCAAGCCGGGCGAAGGCGGACAGCTGCCCGGCCACAAGGTCGATGCCACCATTGCAAAGGTGCGGCATTCGACTGCCGGCGTGGGCCTGATCTCGCCGCCGCCGCACCATGACATCTACTCGATCGAGGACCTGGCACAGCTGATCCACGATCTGAAGAACACCAACCCGAAAGCGGATATCAGCGTCAAGCTGGTTGCCGAGGTCGGAGTCGGCACCGTCGCCGCCGGCGTATCCAAGGCGCATGCCGACCACGTCACGATTTCCGGCTTTGACGGTGGCACCGGCGCAAGCCCACTGACATCCATCAAGCATGCCGGCAGCCCGTGGGAAATCGGCCTGGCGGAAACCCACCAGACCCTGGTACTGAACAACCTGCGCTCGCGCATCGCGGTGCAGGTCGACGGCGGCATGCGCACCGGCCGCGACGTGGTCATCGGTGCACTGCTCGGTGCCGACGAATTCGGCTTCGCTACCGCACCGCTGATCGTCGAGGGCTGCATCATGATGCGCAAGTGCCACCTCAATACCTGCCCGGTCGGCGTAGCCACCCAGGACCCGGAGCTGCGCAAGCGCTTCACCGGCAAGCCGGAACACGTGGTCAACTATTTTTTCTTCGTCGCCGAGGAAATCCGCGAGCTGATGGCAAAACTGGGCTACCGCAAGTTCGATGACATGGTCGGCCAGTCACAACACATCAACATGCGACGCGCCATCGATCACTGGAAAGGGCGCGGCCTGGACTTTTCCCGCATCCTGCACAAGCCCGAGGCAGCACCGGGTGTGGGTATCTACCATTGCGAGACGCAGGATCATGGCCTCGACAAGGCGCTCGACAACGAGCTGATCCGGCAGGCACAACCGGCGCTGGAAGCGTCCACACCGGTACAGATCGACCTGCCGGTCAAGAATACCAATCGCACCGTCGGTGCCATGCTGTCCGGCGAAGTGGCACGGCGTTATGGTCACACCGGCCTGCCGGAAGACACCATCAGCATCACCCTGCGCGGCACGGCCGGGCAGAGCTTCGGTGCCTTTGTTGCACATGGCGTCAGCATCACGCTGGTCGGTGAAGGTAACGACTACGTCGGCAAGGGCCTCTGCGGCGGCCGCCTGGTGGTGTACCCGCCGGAAGAAACCCCGATCGTGCCGGAAGAAAATATTATTGTCGGCAACACCGTGCTGTACGGCGCAATCAGCGGCGAATGTTATTTCCGTGGCGTGGCCGGCGAACGCTTCGCGGTGCGCAACTCCGGCGCCACCGCCGTCGTCGAGGGCGTCGGCGATCACGGCTGTGAGTATATGACCGGCGGCATTGTCGTCGTGCTGGGTGAGTCGGGTCGTAATTTCGCGGCGGGCATGAGCGGCGGCATCGCTTACGTGCTCGACGAGCGCGGCGACTTCGAACAGCGCTGTAATCTTGCCATGGTCGAGCTGGAACCGATTCCCGAGGAAGATGCGGCACTGGAAGAACTGGAACACCAGGGTGGTGACATGGAAACGCACGGCCTGGTCGAGATCAATCACGACATGACACGGCACGACGCACTGCGTCTTTATCGCCTGATCAGCTGTCACGTGCGCTACACGGGCAGCACGCGCGGTCGTCACATACTGGAAAACTGGAATGCGTATTTACCAAAATTCATCAAGGTCATGCCGGTCGATTACCGCCGCGCACTGCAGGAAATGCATGCCGCACAGGAAGCAACCTCGCAGGCAGCCGGGGGAGAGCGCTGAGCATGGGTAAGCCAACGGGATTCCTGGAATATGAGCGGCATGACCGCAGCTATGCACCGGCAGCCGACCGCGTGCAGCATTACCGCGAGTTCGTCATCCCGCTGAATGAAGATGAAGTCAGCATCCAGGGTGCACGTTGCATGGACTGCGGTATTCCGTTCTGCCACCAGGGCTGCCCGGTCAACAACATCATTCCGGACTGGAACGACCTGGTCTACCAGGGCAAGTGGCAGGATGCCCTGAACGTGCTGCACTCCACCAACAATTTCCCGGAATTCACCGGACGCATCTGCCCGGCACCGTGCGAGGAAGCCTGCACGCTGAATATCGACGACAACCCGGTCACCATCAAGACCATCGAATGCTCAATGGTCGACAAGGGCTGGGAGCAGGGCTGGATCAAGCCGCAGGTCGCGCCCCACAAGACCGGCAAGCGTGTTGCCATCGTCGGTTCCGGCCCGGCCGGGATGGCCTGCGCGCAACAACTGGCACGCGCCGGACATGACGTCGAACTGTTCGAGAAGAATGACCGCATCGGTGGTCTGCTGCGTTACGGTATTCCAGACTTCAAGATGGAAAAACACATCATCGACCGGCGCATGGAGCAGATGCAGGCCGAGGGCGTCACGTTTCATACCGGCGCACACATTGGCGAGTCCACCCCGGTCAGTGAGCTGCTGGATGGTTTTGATGCCGTTGCACTGACCGGCGGTTCCGAACATTCACGTGATCTTGACGTGCCCGGACGCGAACTGGACGGCGTGCACTTCGCTATGACCTTCCTGCCGCAACAGAACAAGCGCAACGCGGGTGATACCATCGACCCGTCCGTGTCACTGACCGCGAAGGACAAGCACGTCATCGTTATCGGCGGCGGTGACACCGGTTCCGATTGCATCGGCACCTCGTTCCGCCAGGGCGCGCTGTCGGTCACCCAGCTGGAAATCCTGCCGAAGCCGCCGGAAAAGGAAAACAAGAGCATCACCTGGCCGGACTGGCCAAACAAGTTGCGCACCTCCAGCTCGCAGAGCGAGGGGGCCGTCCGTGACTGGTCGGTAGCCACCAAATCTATCGAGGGCGAAAACGGCAAGATCACTTCTATCAACTGCGTGCGTCTGAACTGGGAACGGGACGCCAGCGGCCAGTGGCAGATGCAGGAAATCGAGGGTAGCGAGTTCCAGCTCAAGGCCGATCTGATGCTGCTGGCCATGGGCTTCATTCACCCGGTGCACGAGGGCATGCTGAAAGAACTTGGCGTGGAACTCGATGCACGCGGCAACGTCCGTGGCGACACCGAAGGTGCCAGCGCCTACCACACCTCCATCGACAAGGTGTTTGCGGCCGGCGACATGCGCCGCGGCCAGTCACTGGTGGTGTGGGCGATCCGCGAGGGGCGCCAGTGCGCACGGGCAATCGATGAGTATTTGATGGGTTCTTCGGATTTACCGCGGTAAGGATAATCGCCTGTAGGAGCGCTTCGCAACGCCGGTGCGAAGCCTTCAACGAGGATGTAATAATCGCGCTTGCGAAGCGCTCCTGCAGTTAAACCGAGAGTCACTGCCAACAATGCAACCACTAAAAAACGACCGATTCCTGCGCGCCCTGCTACGCGAGCCCGTTGATGCAACACCGGTCTGGATGATGCGCCAGGCGGGACGCTACCTGCCGGAATACCGCAAGATACGCGAACAGGCCGGCAGTTTCATGGACCTGTGCACCAACCCGGAGCTTGCCTGCGAGGTCACCATCCAGCCGATCAAGCGCTTTCCGCTGGATGCCGCCATCCTGTTTTCCGATATCCTCACCATCCCGGATGCCATGGGACTCGGACTGTATTTCGAGGAAGGCGAAGGCCCGCGCTTCAAGAAACCGGTACGCACCAGCGCAGACGTTCGCGCACTCGGCAATCCCGACCCGGAAACCGAACTGCGCTACGTCACGGACGCGGTACGCCTGATCCGGCGCACGCTCGACAACAGCATCCCGCTGATCGGTTTCGCAGGCAGCCCGTGGACGCTGGCTACCTACATGGTCGAGGGCAGTTCCACCAAGACCTTTTCACGCGTCAAGGGCATGTTGTACGGCGAGCCGGAACTGCTGCACCGCATGCTGACAACCATCGCCGACTCGGTCACCCGCTACCTGAACGCCCAGATTGCCGCCGGCGCACAGGCAGTGATGATCTTTGACACCTGGGGCGGCGTACTGACACCTGGCGATTATCGCGATTTCTCGCTGCAATACATGCAACGCATCATCGATGGCCTGACGCGCGAGGCGGAAGGCAGAAAGGTACCGGTCATCCTGTTTACCAAGGGCGGGGCCCAGTGGCTGGAGCAGATGGCCGATACCGGCGCCGATGCGCTTGGCATCGACTGGTCGACCGATCTTGCCCTGGCACGCAAGCGCGTCGGTAACCGCGTAGCCCTGCAGGGCAACCTCGATCCGGCCGTGCTATACGCGGCACCGGATGTCATTCGTGAACGCGTTGCCGGGGTGCTGGAAGCCTTCGGTCACGGCCCCGGTCACGTATTCAACCTCGGCCACGGCATCAACCCGGATGTCGACCCTGAACATGCCGGCGCACTCATCAACGCGGTGCATGAGCTGAGCGCGCAGTATCATAAATAATATTTCTCGCGCATAGGCGCGAAGAATTCCCCGGCATATAGATCGCGGATGAGATCCGCTCCTGCAATCAAACACCCCGTCGTTCCCGCGCAGGCGGGAACCCAGCCCATAGAAATGACACAGGCCTGACAATGAATCCGTCTGTCCAGATTGATAATTTTGTATTGCACAAATACCTGGCCCAACCTGATTGAATCAGACTGGATTCCCGCCTGCGCGGGAACGACGTAGGGAATAGTGCCCTGTGTTCTCGGCAGCAAGTTTGTATTATTTCTCTGCGTCTTTGCGCCAGTTGTTTTCTTATTTCAACTCACTCAACAGTGATTCGATCATCCGTTGTGCCTGCCCCAGGTAACCGCCACCGAACATGTAGAAGTGATTGAGTACGTGATACAGGTTGTACAGCGTCTTGCGTACACTGTAACCACTGTCCAGCGGCCAGGCGTTGTTGTAGGCCGCATAAAATTCCTGGCCGAAACCGCCGAACAGCTCGGTCATGGCAATATCCGCCTCGCGGTCGCCGTAGTAAACCGCCGGATCGAAAATGGCCGGCTCACCCGCGGATGTATAAGCATGGTTTCCCGACCACAGATCGCCGTGTAACAGCGATGCCTGCGGCGTATAGCCGTCAAACAAGCGCGGAAATTCGTCGAGCAGGGCCTCGCCTTTTGACAGCAACCCATTGCCGGCCCCACTGCGTGCCGCCAGCTCCAGCTGAAAACGCAAGCGCCGCTCGCGCCAGAAGTCGAGCCAGTCGTCCATCCATGCGTTCTCTTGCGGCGTCGAACCGATCGTGTTGTCGATGTCCCAGCCGTATGCATCACGTGTGATGCGGTGCATGGCTGCCAGTCCTTCGCCCAAACCGACACCACCGCCGTGCCCACCCAGTTCCAGGTTCTCCATAACCAGCCAGGCCGACTGGCCGTCAGCACCGACACACACCGGTACCGGAATTTTCAGCGCATTGCATTGCTGCAGTTCCTCAAGTCCCTTCGCCTCGGCCGCAAACATGTCAAGGCCGGAAGCCGAGTTCAGCTTGATGAAATAGATGCGGTCACCGTAGCGAATACGCAATGCCTGGTTGATACAGCCGCCACCGGCAGCACCCTGCTGTTGCAGGGACGCCTCAACACCGGTCGCCGAAGCGATATCATCACGGATGTTTTCCCAGATAGACATTCAATCCAATACCCGTTGTTAATACCATCGCGCCTGCAAGGCGCTCCTACAGGCTTATCTGACTGTTGTA